>Ga0315278_10001076_pt1 | contig 23593 bp, 27 predicted proteins | sample YL17G06_0_MG_FD_203880 | JGI IMG/M metagenome (GOLD analysis project Ga0315278, IMG submission 203880) | Sediment microbial communities from Yellowstone Lake, YNP, Wyoming, USA - YL17G06_0 | ecosystem: Environmental > Aquatic > Freshwater > Lake > Sediment | place: USA: Wyoming | collected... | reverse complement strand
TCCTTTTTCATCGGGAATTCAGGACTCCTCAGGGCTGCAGGGCGTACAGTGCGAGCGAACACAGATGAGGCAGGCAGCAGATGCGCCGCACGCCGTCTCGTCCCCGGTCTCCACTGCGGTGTCCGTCGTCTGACGCTCATGGTGAGCGTCGCCTCACCCGCCGATGTGTCGTTCGTCCACTATCCGGTCCGCAGAAGCATATAATTCTGGATCTCCGAACGCCTGGGCCGCAGACCCGCTTGACATGGGCGTGGCCGGTCGAACCATGCGCTTCTGTCGACACGTGTTGCAGCAGCTGCGATGATGGAATCCGATCGCCCCGCCGGCGCCCCGTCGCTCCCCCGCCGGTTCCCCACCACACGCTGGAGCGTGGTGCGCGCGGCAGGACGCACCGCTTCTCCAGAGTCGCGCGCGGCACTCGAGAGCCTGTGCGCGACGTACTGGTCGCCCGTTCATGCCTTCGTCCGCCGGTCCGGGCGATCGGCGGACGAAGCGCCCGATCTGACCCAGGCCTTCTTCGCTCGCGTCATCGAGAAGGGCGACTTCGGGAACGCCAGGGACACACTTGGCCGGTTCCGCACGTTTCTCCTGACCGCCGTCCGCCATTTCCTCGCCAACCAGACCGACTACGACCGCGCCGCGAAACGCGGCGGCGGCCAGGCCCACGTGCCGATCGGGCCGCAGGCAGGCGACGATCCCCACGCTGCCGTGGAGCCGGCTTCGGATGAGACGCCGGAGACGATTTACGAGCAGCGATGGGCGCTGACCGTGATCGACACGGCGATGGCCCGGCTCGAACGTGAGGGCGCGGGCGCCGACGACCCGCGCCTCTTCGAGACGCTGCGCCCGTTCCTGACCGGAGACGACGGCGCGTCGTACGCCGACGCGGCACAGGTGCTGCAGAAGGCCGAGGGCACCGTTCGTGTCGCCGTCCACCGCCTGCGGCGCCAGTTCGGGCAGTGCCTGCGCGAGACGCTGGCCGACACGGTGGACAATCCGGCTGACGTCGCTGCGGAGCTGTCCTACCTGCTGGACGTCCTGGCCCGGCGCCATCGAGGCAGTTCACTCAACCAGCCGTAGGCGTTCCCTCCATCCCGGCGCCGTGGTCTCCTGAGCAGGAAGGCGACTCCATCCGAGCCTCCACTGGCTGGGGGGTATAATCCGTCGGAATGGAGCACCGGCACCTGACCCACTCCGAGTGGACGCTGGCGGCCGTGGACGACGCTATTGCGCGCGGCCGGCTGGAGGACTGGAAGCAACTGCGCGACGCAGCGGCCGGCCAGCCGCAGGTGCGCGAGCGAATCCTGCGGGTGTGCGCCGCGCGGCTCCTGGATCCGACCGAGCAACGCTACTTCTTCTGGGACCACTATGCCCGCACACACCTGGCCTGAGTGGGAGCACGTGCTGTCGGCCGCGGCGCACCTGCAGGTGCAGCTGGCCCGTCCGCTGCCCTACGACCTCGACGAGACGAACCTGGCCGAGTACCGGCGGCTGGATCCGATGTGGCAGGACTGGCAGCGGGTCACTCAGCGTTGCGCGGCTATCGCCTCCGACATCTTCCACCAGCTCTGAGCATCTGCTCGCCGGCCTGCGACCAGGCACCCCGGCTCTCATCGTCGTTCTTCCTGGTGGATCTCAAGCTGACGGCGGTCGTGTCCGAGTAGAGCGCACGCCCCCTCGTGTAACATGAGCGCCGCGCTGAACCAAGGGCTCCGGGAACGTGGCTTGCCCCCGACGACGGCCGGTGCGATCATCAGCCATGCGGTCGGAGCGTCGGAATGGACAGCGGGAGTCCGGGTCTGTGGGAACAGGATGCGATGAAGCCGACAGCGTACGTTGAGACGACCGTCTTCAGCTATCTGACGGCCCTTCCGAGCCGCGACCTGGTCCTGGCTGCGCATCAGCAGGTGACACGCGATTGGTGGAGCGGTCGCGACGCGTTCGGATTGTACGTGTCGCAATTCGTTCTGGACGAGGCGTCGGCTGGGATGCCGCCGCGGCCGCTCGCCGGGAAGACGTGCTCCGCGATCTCCCGGTGCTGGACCTGACGCCGGATGCCGCGCGCCTCGCGGCCGAGTTCGTTCGTGCAGGCGGCGTTCCCGCCAGGGCCAGGATCGACGCACTTCACATCGCCGTGGCGTCGGTGCATGGCATGGACTACCTGGTGACGTGGAATTGCACCCATATCGCGAATGCGACGATGCGCGGACGGATCGAAGCGATCTGCCGAGGGGCAGGGTTCGAACCGCCCGTCATCTGCACGCCCATCGAGTTGGTCAAGGAGGAGCTGTAATGGAGCCCTCGAATGCGATCGTCGACGAGGTTCGTGTGGCACGCGACGCCCTGGCCAGGACGTCCGATGACGACATTGAGAAGATCGTTGAAGCCGCGCGACAGCGGCAAGCCGAGAACGGTCACGTCGTCGTGACGTTGCCGCCAAAGAAAGCGCACGTCTCCCAGCGGGCGTCCTGACCCTCGCCTCGGTCCAACCGGCCCGGCCCCTCGTGTAACATCAGCGCCGCATCGCTTGAGTACCCGGCAGAGGGAGGCTCCGTGAGCGAACCGGTGCGCTGCGCGTCGTGCGGACTCGTGCTCAACTGGTGAATCGGACGGCGTTGACGGCGGGACGGGACGCCCGCCGCGCGTCAGGCTCTCAACTCGGCCGGCAGACGATCCAGAATCGCCTCCACCAGCGCCACCGTCGTGTCGATCGCCTGGTCGACCGAGCCGGTCTCAGGTTCTTCGGGCTCGCCCGGATATCGGTAGGCCCAAGCGAACTCGGTCAGCGGGACCGCGGCGTCCACGAACGCACCGAGACTCGGGTCAATCCGGAGGCACTGCTCGCCCACTTCTTCGAGGCTGTGTGTCTTGCGAAACGGCACGTCATGCCAGGCCAGAAATGCCTTCAGCGCTTTCTCACAGGCCTGTTGGCAATGAAACAGCGCGTCCTCGAGAATCGGCGGGTCCGCACTACGAGACACCCGCGCGCACCGCACGTCGGTGTGGGCCTTGGCCAACCAGGCCCGCGTGTCTTCCAGACGCGCCGCATCAGGACTCATACAGCAGCGTCCCTTCCTCGACGACCGTCGTCGGCAGCGATGCGCGCAGTGCCAACCGTGACTGAAACGCGCCCTGGGTCCAGACGAGAATGTCCGCTGCCGCGCCTGTCCCTCGAAGCGCTTTGTACGCCACAGCCGGTCGGCGCAGCGGCGCCGGCATGTCGTCGCGTACCACGACCATCAGGTCGTAGTCGCTGTCAGTGCCGGCATCGCCCCTGGCGCGGGAGCCGAACAGGTAGATCCGGTTCGGCTGGAACACGGCCCGCAGCCGTCGCACGATCTCGGCAAGTAAGGGATCGCGCCGCAGCATCCCCCCGTCATCCGGCAGCCCCAACGACATGACACGATTCTACTCTTGCCAGGCGCCTCTGGCCACGAGCCTGTGAGCCTGCGCGGCACACGCTAGTCCGCCCCCCCTCGTGTAACATCAGCGCCGCATCGCTTGAGTACCCGGTAGAGGGAGGCTCTATGAGCGAACCGGTGTGCTGCGCGTCGTGCGGACTGCCACTCAACCCGCCGGGGCCGGGCGGGCTGTGTCCGATCTGCCTGCTCAAGATGGGGCTGGACGCGGCCGAGGGGCCCGACACCGCGGGCGCGCCGACCAGCGCTGGACCGGCGGCCGGCGCCATGCCCGGCACCATCGGCCCGTATCACCTGCTGCAGGCGCTGGGCGAAGGCGGCATGGGCCTCGTGTACCTGGCGGAGCAGCGCGAGCCGCTCGTCCGGCGGGTGGCCCTCAAGCTCATCAAGCCCGGGATGGACACGCGCGAGGTGCTGGCGCGCTTCGAGGCCGAGCGCCAGGCCCTCGCGCTCATGGACCATCCGAACATCGCCCGGGTCCTCGACGCCGGCCTCGGGCCCGGAGACCGGCCGTACTTCGTCATGGAGTATGTCGCTGGCATTCCCATCACCGACTACTGCGACCGCCATCGTCTCCGCAACGCCGAGCGCCTCCAGATCTTCCTGCAGGTGTGCGCCGCGCTGCAGCACGCGCACCAGAAGGGCATCATCCATCGGGACATCAAGCCCTCGAACATCCTCGTCACGGTGCAGGACGGCAAGCCGGTGCCGAAGGTGATCGACTTCGGGATCGCGAAAGCGACGCGCCAGGGCAGCCTCGAGCGCGCGGCCTTCACGCAACTCGGGATGCTCATCGGCACGCCCGAGTACATCAGCCCGGAACAGGCCGAGGCCAGCGGCCTCGAGGTGGACACGACCACCGACATCTACTCGCTGGGCGTGGTGCTCTACGAACTGCTGACGGGCGTGCTGCCCTTCGACAGCGACACGCTGCGCCGGGCCGGCTACGCCGAGATGCACCGGATCATCCGCGAGCAGGACCCGCCGAAGCCGAGCCTGCGCGTCACCGCGCTCGGAGCCTCGGCGGCCGACGTGGCGCGCCAGCATCAGACAACGCAACCAGGGCTGGGGAAGCAGTTGCGGGGGGACCTGGACGCCATCGCGATGAAGGCGATGGAAAAGGACCGGACGCGGCGCTACGCGTCGGCGTCCGAGTTCGCCGCCGACATCACGCGGTATCTGAACGGCGAAGCGGTGGTCGCGAGCCCGCCGAGCGTCCTCTACCGCGCGCGGAAGTTCGTGCGGCGGCACCGACTGGGCGTGGCGGCGGCGACACTCGTTGCCGCCGCGCTCGTCGTCGGCCTGACGCTCAGCACGGTGTTCTACATCCGATCGGAGGCGGCACGGGCACGCGCCGAGATCGACGCGGCGCGCAGTCGGCTGGACGCCGACGCGATGCAGGCGGCGTTTCGAGATGATACGGAAGGATACCGCTCGCTGTCTGAACAGGCGATGGCCCTGCATCGCCGCGCGCTGGGCCCGGGCAACCCGGCACTCGCGCCCTTCCTCGTGAATCAGCTCAACATATGGGCTGTCATCGACGAACGTCTGCGCCCGCAGGGGACCGACGCGTTGTTCCGTGAGGCCGTCGGTCTCATCGAGCAAGCGCTGGACGCCGGAGACACGTCGGTGGTGAAGCCGCTACTGGCGCTGTCCCAGTTTGTCCGATCCGACGAGGTCGACATGCGTCGCCTGTTCGGCAAGGCCCTCGCGCTCGTTCGGCGTAAGCCACAGGGCGCAGAACGAGATACCCCCGATCAGCTCAACCTGCTGGCCGACGTGGTTGAGCTGGGGCGACCCGGCGCGATGCCCAACGAATCGTCGGAATCCGCCGAGCGGGTCGCCCGCGAAATCCTGGCGTTGCGGCGACAAGGACATCCCGCCGGCGCCCCGCAGGTCACCGTCAGCCTGCTGCGCCTCCTTGACGTCGTGGCGGTGAGGGCGGACCGTTTGAGGAAACGCGGCGACCTCGCGGCGGCCGCGGCGGCTTACAGGGAAGCGCGCGCGCTCGTGCTGGAGTCCGGCCCCGGTACGGAGCGCCGCGTCGCGGCGATCGAGGCAGACCTCGGGCGGTGCCTGACAGGGCTCGGCAGACTCGCGGAGGCGGAGCAACTCCTGACCGGGAGCTACCGCGTCCTCCAGACCGGGCATGGCGAACGATACGCGACCACACAGTTGGCCGTGAGCGGCCTTGTCGATCTCTACACCGCCTGGGGAAAGCCCGAAGAGGCGACACGGTATCGCCTGCTGCTCCCGCCGATCTCGGTCGGCGAGGTGCGCGATCTCGGACCAGTGGGGTTCATCCCGCAGGTCTTTCAGAGGGACGGTGGCCTCAGCGCGCTGATCGGCGGGCGCTCGGTGTGGGTATTCAAGGAGACCACGGCGTTCGGGCGTGGTGGCGCCGGCCCCAGGCAGGTCGACAGCTCCTGGGGCGTCGTGGAACCCGTCACCGGCACCGACGTGCCGACCGTGAAAGGACCGGCCGACCGCGCGGGCGCGCCTGTCGAACTGCTCCCGAGAACCTCCGAAGAGGCAGGGGAGAACGTGGTCCTCCAGCCCGGGGCCGTCGTCTGGGACCGCGCCCGAGACCGCGCCCTCGTCTTCTACACGAAGCTTCGGCAGGTCCAGGGGAAGCGCCGTCTCGGGGCTTCGATCGCCGTCTGGTCACGTCTCGACGCACCCGCTGATCGGCCACTGCTCCGCCCTGGGGCCAAGGACGCCACACTCCTCTTCGACGCCGACGAGCCTCCCTGGGGCTCCGGCGCACTCACCACTGGTGACTGGCTGTACACATACGGATGCCAGAAAGACCCAGACCGCCTGGCCGTTCCCTGCCGGCTCGCGCGCGTGCCCCTGAGTCGCGCGCTCGATCGCAGCGCGTGGCGCTTCTACGCCGGTGGATCCTGGAGTGCCGACTGGCGGTCCGCGAGACCTGTGATCGACGCCTTCTACCAGCTGAGTGTGGCGTGGAACGACTACCTGGGCAAGTACGTTGCCGTCCATTCTTGCATCGCCAGCCATCTGATCTTCATTCGCACCGCGGACCATCCCGAGGGTCCGTGGTCGGCCGAGGTCCGCATCGAGGGACTCCCGCCGTTTGTCGGGTGGCCCTGGATCACCTCCGGCATCGCGCACCCAGGACTGGCGCGGGAAGGCGGGCGCGTCGAGCTTCTGACCTATACACGCAACGTCGGCCGCGGAAACGAGTCACGCGCCGTGGAGATCGAGTTCCGGAAACGATAGCGCGACTGGCGCGCGAGGAACACGCGGGTGAGCGCCGACCGTGCCGGCCGGAGGCATGCCACTTTCGGAGTGTTCTGAGATGCTGCGACGAGGCGGTCGAAGGAGGTCGATCGATGCATGCAACCCGCTCGGCGACGTCGTTCATCGCACTGACGGTACTCTGGCCGGCGCTACACCTTTTGGTCTATGTGGTTCGCTTTGGTCGTCTGCGACCTGGTGGGTTCGCGGGCGCATTCTGGGCGGCGGGTGAACTGCAACTCGACCTCCGAGGCAGGTTCGGGTTCGGCGCTGCCGTGGCGATCGCGACGTTCGGTTCGTTTCTGGCTCTCGTAGCGACACAGGCGATGACCGGCAGGGAGAACTCATTCATCGCGCTCACCGTGCCGTTCGCAGTGGCGAACGGGGTCGGCGCCGCCCTCGGCCTACTTGTGATCCTTCCTGGTGGCACGAGGACATTCGTGTACGCCGTTCTGGGCTTCGCCATCGGCGGAATCGCGTCCGGAGCAATTGCGGCGGCGGCGATGGAAACACACCAGCTCAATTTCTTTACTGGTCTTCCGCTGGTCGCGATTCCCGGCATTGTAGGCGGCACCGCCGCGGCAGTACGCTGGCCCCGTGCCTAGCCAGCGCCGGTCCGGTCAGAACGGCGACACCCTCGAGAGAGTGTCTCGTCGATCTACGGCTTGACGAGCACGACGTGCACGGCGGAGGGGGAGAGCCGGCCGGCCGATCCGGTACTGCGATCGATCGCGGTCACGGCGGTTGCGACGATGGCATACCCGATGGCGTCGCCGGCGCCGTGGCTGCGATTCCTGTCGAGGGGCTCTCCTTCCAGGGGCAGGCTGGATTCGAGCCGCCCGGGCATGCGGCGCGTCACGGCCACCTCCGCGTCCCGGTATCCGCCGCGCACCATCCGAAGGGCGAGCGACGACTCCCCGGGCATCACGTCAATCCGGGCGGGGGTTGGCCCCATGTTCGCCCCGTTCACGTAGAGCGTGGCGCCGGGCGGTTCGGTCGTCACCAGGAGTCGCGTCTGCCGGCCTCCGCCCCCGGTCGTCGCGCATGCCGCCGCCCAGAGGGCCGCTGCCGCAAAACATGCGCAACAAGTCCACCGACTCGTGCCAGTGCGCCGCGCCGAAGCCGGAACCCGCATGGATCGCTCCTTCGCTTCGTGCTCCTGCGACTCCGTACCATGGGCCGTCCACGCTCTGTGCCGGGACGGACGACCCGTTGGGGCTGCTGGAATTCTAAGTCCACCCGACGGCTTCCACAAATCTCTCAACAAACATCCATATATCGGGCGCCGCCCGGGCAGACGCTCGCCCGGGCACAGGGCCGATTATGACCGCGGCGACGGCGGCGTCAATGGGCCTTCGCGCCGGTGTAGGGAGTACATGATCTGACCGCTCCCGAGAGCAAGTGATCGGACCGCTTCAGAAGCGGACCGATACCGCGACTCCCTTACGCGCCCGCGTGATCAGCGGGGCGAGAGAGAGTCGCGCGGTCGGCTGGCTGCCAGGCCCGCGGTAGACCGCCTGCTTCTTGCCGGGGATCATCGCATCGACGAGGGCCCCGACACCCGCTCCAATCGCGCCGACGTATCCGAGCATCCCCGCGACGCAGCCGACGGAGCAACCCTCGAAGTCCTGTGTCAGCATCAAGACCATGGCGACCGCCCCGCCTGCTCCCATGCCGATTAGCGCGCCGTTCTTCACCGAGTCCGGTCGCCGCTCCTGGATCACGCGGACGTCGGCAGCCGCGAACGAGAGCGGGGTCCGTGCTGTGAGCTTCAGCGACGCCTCGTCGAGCCCCTGGACCTTTCCCTTGATCTCCCGGCCCTGGGCATCGGTCACCCAGACGGTGTCGCCCACCTTGAGGCGCGTGTTGAGTTGGTCGAACGACTGTACGGGCTCCTGTGCCGGTGCCGCCACAGGCGCGAGAACCAGCGTCAGCGTCATCACCACTGTCAGTGCCGCGGCGAGTGAGGCGTTCATGGGTCCCTCCGATTCACGACCGGGGATGTCAGCGTCCCCTATATCGAGTAGTGCGTAAACCGCGCCGATGGCGGCTCAGAACGCGATCGACAGGCTGTGCCGAGGCGGAAGACGGCGCCCACAGGGTCTGATAGCGTGACGTGAACCCGCGAGCGACAGGGAGCGGAGACCGGTCTAATGCGTCCTATAGTCGCGTGAGCCGCTTTCTCCTTGAATCTCGCATTCCTGAGGTGAAGGAGCACGAACATGAAACACTATACCTTGGGCGTGGCGGCGATCCTCGTCGCGGCGGCGGTGTCGGGGGCGGCGGCCCAGGACCTGACGGCGGCGGTCCCGAAGCCCGGCCCCCGAGTGGAACTCGGCGCCGGAGGCGCTTGGTACGTCGGCGTCAGCCAGGACGCCCCGATCGCTTTTGCCGACACCCGCGCCACCGTGCGCGTCTCCCGCGGCTGGGACCTCGAGGGCTCTCCTCCGCGCCACTACGACTCGCTGCTGACGTCAGTTGCCGACATGACCCAGACTCTGGCCGTGCAAGTGACGAGACCATCGCGGTGAGGCGGGGTGGTGCTAGGATGGGTCGAAGATGAGATCATCCGTCTACATCGAAACGACGATTCCGAGCTATCTCACAGCTTGGAGAAGCCCCGAGTTGGTCATGGCGGCCAACCAGGAAGCCACGAGGAACTGGTGGGACACCTCGCGGCCCAGATTTGATCTTTTCATTTCCGCGATCGTCAGTCTGGAAGTCGCCGGTAGCGATCCGGAGGCGGCAACGCGCCGTGTTGCCGCCATCGAGGGATTGCCGGAACTGGATCTATCAGAGGAGGTCGAACGACTGGCTGAGCGACTGCTGGCGGGGGCTGCCCTTCCTGGCGGCGCCAAGACCGACGCGCTGCACATCGCGGTCGCCACGGTTCATGGCATCGACTACCTGCTGACCTGGAACTGCAAACACATCGCAAATGCAGTCATGCGCCCGACGATCGAAGCCATCTGCAGAGCTGCCGGATATGAGCCCCCGGTCATCTGTACGCCTCTGGAGTTGATGGAGGACTAGGCTATGCGACAAGATCCGATTGTCGACGAAGTTCGTCGCATCAGAGCCGAGCACGAACGGAGATTCAACGACGATCTCCACGCGATCTGCGAGGATTTTCGAAGACGGCAGGCATCGTCCGGACACGGAGTGGTATCCCGTCCGCCACGTCGGCCGGTACGCCATGTCGCGAAGCCAGGCACTGCCTCCGGTGGGATTGGCGCGATCGAGGCACTGCTGATCAAGTAGGCGCCTATTGGCCGGCAGACCCATCATGTAGGAGATGCCTCGGTCGCATTCGTTGGAAGCTGTGCGCCCGTCCCGCACTCCATAGTGGGCCACGCCCGCGTCTGGTTGACCATTCTCCGGTCCTGATCCGGTAACAAACCCCGGGCACGATGCGGGTGGTCTACCGGGCTCCTGGTTCACCGGCCTCCGGGCGCCTGTCACTCGCACCAATCATCACGCCTCGTCAGAAGGGCGTGGCGATCGCCTTTTCGTTCTGAGCGTGTGTCGCCACCCTGTCCCAATGGCGCGGAGGCGGACGTCGTCGCGTCGCGGTCCGCAATGATGCGCCGTCGCTGACGGTCCCTGTCATCCCCGTTCTTGGCGCGGGGGCGCGATTGTGGCACTGCTGAAGAAGCAGGAACGACCGAGCGCACGCAGTGTGCTTCACCTGTAACAGACGGGCGCGGTTCCTTGAGTACCCGGTAGACGGAGGCTCCATGGCCGAACCGGCACACTGCGTCTCGTGCGGACGCCCGCCCGACCCGCTGAACATCGAGCATCGCGTCATCTGGCATTCCGAGATGGAGGACGACGATGGCGAGGACGTCCCGCAATTCCCGTGACACAGAGCCTCACGCCACCGACCAGTTGGCGCGGGTCTACCGCCGGTGGGCAGCGATCATCGGTGCGCTCGTGCTGCTGGTCCTGGCAGTCGGTTCGCAGGGAGCGAGCTCCTACGCCGAGGTCGGAACAGCATTCGTCGCGGCCATTGTTGGATTCATCCCGATGCTCGGCGTGGCACATGGACTGCGACACGGTCTTCCTTGGGGCCGACTCGCAGCGTTCACGCTTCCGTTGTGCCAGGTCGGCTTCCACGCAGTATTGCTCAGCCAGGGTCACGCAGGTCCCAAAAGTTCCTGGTCCGGGTGGGAGCAGTTCGTACGCTACGTGGACGCCGTTGGGTTGTACCAACTTCCCGTCACGGCCATCCTCGCCCTCATGGTGTGGCGACAGTCCGGCCGCTGAAGCCGATCTTGCCGAGCGGGCGACGCGTGCTGTCTGGCGGGCGCTGGTCGGGCACGCACGTGCCGGACTAACGTCGCGATTCAGCTTCAATCGCGTCTCACAGGTCGGAGAAGCGCAGGAGCTCGATGCCACCGCCCCGAGGTGTTCGCGGCGTTTCTCCGTGTCACTGAGGCGCCGGGTGTATCAATCCGGCCCATCTGCTTGAGTACAAGGCAGAGGGAGCTTCCGGCAGAAACATGCCACGCGGTTCGTCGCCGCGCGATGTGGAGGGTTGAGATGAGCAGGCACACGCTTCGCTTCGTCATCCTCGCAACCCTACTCTGGGCCATCAGTCCCCTGGCTGCCGCGGCCCAGGCGCCTCCGGCCAACGAGCCGGCCCAACCGCTCCGTTTCGAGCGCGTGATTCGCGACCAACGGGCAGGATCCGTCGAAGCACAACCAGTGGGGCGCCGCCTTCGCGATCGGCTTCCGGACCGGAACGTGATCCCGGGACATCCCAGCGAGGCTGCGTCACCGGGGCGTCGCGCAACCGGTCTCAGCTCGCGAGATCGATGAGTTCTACGCAAAGAGGCTCACGGCGAAGATGAACAAGGACGCACTCTCGGCGATCCCAAAGCGGCAAACGAAGAGGTCCAAGGGCAAGCCGGCGGACGCTGATGTCGTATCTGCGGTTGGAGGGCTCGAATGACTACGAGACAGATGCTCCGTTCAACGGCTTTCTTCGCGGGCGTTCTTGCGGTGATAGGGCTCATCGTGGCGTGCCGTTCGTCACAGATATCGGATGCGGGAGTTCAGCGGACGACGGTTCTCTCCACGACATCCGAGAGCGGTAGGTTCGTCATCAATCCGCAGTTCGATGAGGCAGATCAATTCAGCGACGGACTGGCGGCGGTCCGCATCGGGGACGACAAGACAGGTAAGTGGGGCTACATCTCTCGGTAGTCCTCAAGCGGGCGAGCGAGTGGATGGCGGCGTGTGAGAAGCGGAAGAAGTAGAGAAGGGGCGGCAGACCCCGTCCCCTACTCCCCCTGCTGAATCGTCACGCGGACTCGGTCTTTCTTCACGGCGCGTGTGTGCTTGATGACTTTCTGAATCTCGTCAAGTTGAATGCGGACGACTTGCTTAGTCGCGGTGGTGGGAATCTCTACGATGGTGTATCGCTTCTCAGCGAAGTAACACGGACCCACGGAGGCGCGACCGATGAAGGACGGCGAGAAACTGGCAATTGGGGCGGCGGGGCTGAGTTGTGTCGTGCCTGGCTTGGGGCAGATCGTGCACGGCTTCTAGGTCGTCGGTGGGTTCTGGATGCTGATGACGACGTTCTTTTGGTACTCCACCCGGTCCTGGCTCGCGATTGCCGTGCACGTACTGTCCGGCGCGTCAGCGTATAGTGAGCCGCTTTCTCCTTGAATCTCGCATTCCTGAGGTGAAGGAGCACGAACATGAAACACTTCACCTTGGGCGTAGCGGCGATCCTCGTCGCGGCGGCGGTGTCGGGGGCGGCGGCCCAGGACCTGACGGCGGCGGTCCCGAAGCCCGGCCCCCGAGTGGAACTCGGCGCCGGAGGCGCTTGGTACGTCGGCGTCAGCCAGGACGCCCCGATCGCTTTTGCCGACACCCGCGCCACCGTGCGCGTCTCCCGCGGCTGGGACCTCGAGGGCGCCATCAATTTCCGCTCGTTCGACCAGGACCTGGGCGGCATCTACCGCATCCAGGCCAGATGGCGGCTTCCCCTGCGCTCCAGCGACGGCAGCCTCCAGACCTACCTCGCCTTCGGCGGCGCGGGCTTCATCTTGCGGTGGTCCCACCCGGCCTACGACTACGAGGACCACTACACCCACGAGATGCACCACGTGCCTGCCGCCTCGGGCTGGAACGTGGACTACCCGATGTACCCGACCGCCGCCTTCGGCGTGCAGAAAGTCCTGGGCGCGCACCTGGCCGTCCGCGCCGACCTCAACGTGCACTTCGGCGTTGGCGACTACGGCGTGTCCGCCGTGCTGCTGCCGACGATCGGCGTGAGCATTCCCATCGGCCGCTACCCGTCGTCCAGAGTGCGGTGAAGGGCCTCTGTGCCGAGGCGGAAGACGGCGCCCACAGGGCCTGATAGCGTGACGTTCACCCGCGAGCGACAGAGAGCGGAGACCGGTCTGATGGGCGCCCATCGGGCTTGCCCGTGCCACTTGGTGTAACACCCGCGCCGCGTTGCTTAAGTACACGGTAGCGCCGTTCGCTCCGCACATCGCGTGCCGTCCTTGTGTTCAGGAGGATTCGATGAGGCTGCATCCTCGGTTCGGCAACCGTGCGAGAATCACCGCGCGCTCGGTCGTGTTCTAGCCAGGAGGGAGATTCTATGAACCGTTCGACGCTCGCATTCGCGCTCGCGTTGTCCCTGGCGGCGCTCGGCGTGACGGCCTCAGTGGCTGCGGCCGATCCGCCGCCGCAGGCCGACGAGCTCTCTGCGAAGATCCGCGGCACGCTTCTTCCCGCCGACCTCTTCGATGACGTGACGCGCCTGGTCTCCGAGTATCGCGCACAGCAGAAGCCGGAGCCCGTGAAGCAGCCGGAACCTGCGACGAAGCCGGAACGGCAACAGATGCCGCCGCTGCCGGGCTTGCCGGTCGCGACGCTCTCGACCGTGTACGTCCTGGACGATAGCGGGCGCGAAACGCAAGGCATGCTGATCTCGCTGGATGCGGTCTCCATCGTGATCAGGGCCGAAGACGGCACGATCCGCCACTATGAGGTGGCCAACGTGAGGCGCGTTTCCAAGCGCGGCGACTCCCTGAAGAACGGCGCGATCATCGGCGCGGTGTTCGGCGCGGTGATGGGCGCGCTGGCCGTGGGATTCATCGATGGCTCGGCCGGAGAGAAGGCCCTCGGGTTTCTGGGCGCCACCGGGTTCTACGCACTCGCGGGCGCCGGGATCGACGCGCTGATCCCTGGACGAACCACAATCTACGAGGCCTGGCCGGCGGCGAAGACGGGATCACCTCGGCCATCCGCGCAGCGGGGCGCCCCAGGCCGCGTGGGTGTAGCCTTTGCGGTGACCTGGTAGCCGCGGCCGTCCAGCGCGCGCGGCCATCGCTGCCGTGGCGTGGGTGTGCTCCGTCATCCAGATCGTGCTGGTGATGAGAACCCGTCAGGGCGCCCCAGTTCTGGACTGGGATGTCGGGCAATAGGGCGGGACCAAGCCCAGGTCCGGTCGGGCTCCGGTTGTGCTGGAGGCTGTGATGGCTGACGACGAGGTTGAAGCCGAGCGGGTTGAACACGAGGGCGAGCCGCGAGGTTCGTATCTCGAATGGACGGCGACGTTGATCCGGATCCTCGCGGTCTGGATGTATGCGATGACGGCGGTGAATGGCTTCATCGGCGTCGCGGGAGAGCTCAGCGCAATCGTCGCCGGAACGAGTCCCGGGATGCCGAGATGGCCTCTCTACCATTCGGCCACCGTGGCACTCTCCCTCCTGGTGGTGGCCACGATTCTGTGGCGCACCTCCAGGCGCCTGGCCGTCGTGATCTGGCGAGGGCGCACGCCCGACGACGTCTCGCCATCGGTCGAACCAGGGGTGATCCAAGGATCGATCGTCCGGGGCATCGGCTTCTACGTCGCCGCGAACGCCGTCGCCGGGTTGCCGCCCGCCGTCGCCAACTACGTGGGCCGTCACGGCGACGCCCTGATGTCCCCGGGCTATCCGTGGGGGCACCTGCTTGGCGTGGTGCTGCAACTGTGCATGGGTCTCTGGCTGTTTCTCGGCACCGCCACGCTTGCGCGATGGGTCGAGAAGGCTCGAAGCTGACTGGGAATCGGGCTGTGAGCCGACCCGGCAACGGATTTCGCACTCCCGTGTAGCGACAGTTGACAAGTGGAAGACCCGCTTCCCTGAGTCACAGGTGGAGGGAGACTTCATGAAACCGATCCGCCTCGCGTTCTTCACGGCCCTGGCGCTCGCACTGGCGGCCGCCGCGCCGGCACAGACGGGCACCCAGGCGTGGGTGGCGGGTCGGGTGATCCTGGATGTGGACTCGTCGATTCTCTCGACCACGGCCGTGGGGCCAGCGGGGGGCGCCGCTTTCGGGATTGACGCGCGGCGAATCGGGTTTCAGGTCGCGCTGGACTGGCCGGTCCCGCATACGAGCGACTACGTCGGGACGTTCCAGGATCCGCTGGTAGGCCCGGTGCGCATGACGGTCCGCCGCACCAGCAGTTCGCCATCGTGGCAAGCCCTTCTGGCCTTCCATCCCTGGTCAGGCTCGCGCTTGCGACTGAGCCTGCTGGCGGGCTTCACGAGCGTGACCCATCGAGACGCGGGCTTCACCGTCGTGTCCGAGCGCCTTGGTCCGAACGGAGAGGTTCTGGAACGCGCCGAGACTCCCGTTCCGGGCCGCAACAACTGGTGGCCCGGGTTCGCCTTCGGGGCCGATGTCGTCATTCGTCTGAGTTCGCACGTGGCCCTCGTGCCGGAGGTGCGCGTGATGGCGTTCCCGGGCGCGGACAGTGACGGAGGGATCTTCCGCCCGGCCGCCGGGGTGAGGTGGACCTTCTGAACTGCGACACATGATGTCAGCACCGTCGCTCGTCGTGACGCCGTCGCGCGTCACACACGCCAGGCGCTGCTTGAGTACACGGCAGAAGAGCGCGGGCCGGTGCCACCATGCGGCGTTCGGTTAGTCGCGTGCGTGCCGTCCGTATCACCAGGAACATGGAGGACGTCATGACGACCACCGCCACCGCCACCGCCACCGCCGCCGCCGCACCTCTGCCCGCATCCCGCCGGCATCGCTCAGCGTTCAGCATCGGTATCGCTGCGGTCGCGTTCGCCGGCGTGCCGGCGATCTGGCTGCCCTTCGCGTACGGCATTACGCCGGCGAGCGCGCTGTTCGACGATGGGTTCTTCCGCCTGTGGCCGCTGGCATGGCCGCACCTGCTGGCGATCCCGATCGCCGTGGCGCTGATCCGGTGGGCCGTCAGCGGACGGCTCTCGAACGCCGAGCGCTGGGGCGGGCGCCTCTTCGCCGCGGGCGCCTGGTGTGTGACGGGCTCGCTCTTCGTCGAGCCCATCTTTCACGGCAACTGGCCGTCGGGCCCGGGCGACTGGACCGCATTCCTGGTGCCGCTCGCGATCCTGGCTGGCGGGGCCGCTCTTGCGCTGTGGGCGCTGCGCAGCCGAGGGGCTCCCGACGGCCTGGACGCGATGGTGCTGATGGAGATGGCGTACCTCCCGAACGTCGCGCTGTGCGTGCAGGCCGCGACGGGCAACGGAGAGCCTCTGCAGATCGGCGCCTACGTCGTGCTGCTCACCTCTGTGGTCTACGTGATCCATATACTGGCCGTGCTCGCGACCCGACCGGCGCCGCGGCCACTGTGAGCCAGATCCTCACGGATTCACGCATTCAGAGAGCAGAGACGTGACACGCCGCGCGAACGGCGGGGCGTGCCCCAGGGCAAGCGAACATCGAGGATCAGGAGAAGGGCGTCCATGCGGAAGACTCTCGCGTGCGTCTGCGTGATCGCGCTGTTGCCGACGGGTGTCCTCGGTCAGGTTCCCGGCGAGCGGTCGCCGTCACCGTCGCCCGAACCATCTCGGCTGTCGCGGTCGATCGCGTCGACCATCGCGGCGGCTCGGCTCGAGCCGCCCGCCCAACAATTCGTCGGCGATCAGGACCGCGACAGAGTGTCGGACTGGTCACGGGTCCAGCAGCTCCGAGCCGGCACCGAGGCCACGCTCACCGTCAACGGGAGTTCGGCCGCGAAGGTCAGGCTGCTCGTCGCCAGTGACGACGCGGTGTTCGTGCTGAAGCCGGGGGGGCCGAAGTTGTCGGGGCGCGTGAGCCGGGCGCTCATCGGCGTCGGCAGCCAGTGGCCCGCGGTCTTCAGCGGCGGCGGTGCCTACTCTCTGGCCGACGGCGTTCGGGTGGCCGACGGCGGGGTCTTCGACGGCAGTCGCAAGGTGGCCGATCTCGCACTGGTCGTACAGCGTGCGCCCCGCGAGGATGTCAGGGAGCTTCGAGTTGCGGGGAAGCGCAAGGGTAACAAGCGGATGGCCGCCATTGGCGCCGTTGCCGGCGCCGGCGCCGGCTTGCTTGTCGGCGGGCTCGTCGGCCTCTCGATGGGGGACAAGGACTGCGGCAGCAGTTGCACCGATGAGAAGGCTCTGGTTGGCCTGTCGGTCATTGGGCTTCCGGTTGCCCTCGGCCTGCTCGGCTGCTACGGAGGCGGTCACACCGTCGGGGGCATGATCTACCGCGCGCCGCCGCCCCCTCGTGTAACATCAGCGCCGCATCGCTTGAGTACCCCACAGAGGGACACTCCGTGAACGAAACCTCGCGCTGCGCGTCGTGCGGACTGCCACTCGACCCCCGGGCCCGGGCGGGCTCTGCCCGGTCTGCCTGCTCAAGATGGGGCTGGAGGCGGCCGAGGGGCCCGACACCGCGGGCGCGGAGACGGCGGGGGCTGGCCCCGCGGTCACCAGGCGCGCCGGCGCCGATGCCGCGGCGATGCCCGGCTCGATCGGTCCCTATCGCCTGGTGCGGATGCTGGGCGAAGGCGGCATGGGCGTTGTCTACCTGGCGGAACAGGCGGAGCCCATCCGCCGCACGGTTGCCCTCAAGCTCATCAAGCTGGGGATGGACACCAGGGACGTCGTCGCGCGCTTCAACGCGGAGCGCCAGACCCTGGCGCTGATGGACCATCCAAATATCGCGTCGGTCCTGGACGCCGGCGCCGCGCCCGATGGCCGCCCGTACTTCGTCATGGAGTACGCGCCCGGCGCGCCGATCACCGACTACTGCGACGCGAACCGGCTCAGCACGCGCCAGCGCCTGATGCTGTTCATCGACGTCTGCGCCGCCATCCAGCACGCCCATCAGAAAGGGATCATCCATCGCGACCTGAAGCCGTCGAACGTGCTCGTGATGGAGCAGGACGGCCACGCGGTGCCAAAGGTGATCGACTTCGGCATTGCCAAGGCGACGGACCAGCGGCTCACCGAACGGGCGATGTTCACGCAGCAAGGGCTGCTGGTCGGCACGCCCGAGTACATGAGCCCGGAACAGGCCACGCTCGGCGCGGTGGACCTGGACACACGGACCGACGTCTACTCCCTTGGCGTGATGCTCTACGAGTTGCTGGTGGGCAGTCTACCGTTCTCGCCGACCCGGCTGCGTGACGCGGGGTACATGGAACTGGTCCGCATCATTCGCGAAGAGGAGCCGATGCGGCCGAGCACGCGGCTGACGACCGCGGGCGGGACGGCGAGCACGGTGGCGGCACAACGGCAGACGAAGGTGCCGACGCTGACGCACGAACTGCGGGGTGACTTGGACTGGATCACGCTCAAGGCGCTCGAGAAGGACCGCAGGCGGAGGTATGCGACGGTGTCTGAGTTTGCGGCCGATCTGACGCGGTATCTCGCGGACGAACCGGTCGTCGCGCGGCCGCCGTCGGTGACGTATCGCGTGCAGAAGTTCGTGCGGCGCAACCGCCTCGCTGTCACCGCCGCGAGCGTCGTCGCGCTGGCCGTCATCGCCGGCCTCGTGACCAGCAGCGTGCTCTACGTTCGCGCCGAGCGTGCCCGGACCGACGCGGACCGCCAGCGGGCGGTGGCCGAGCAGCAGCGCGGCATGGCGGAACAGCAACGCGGCGTGGCGGACCGGCAGACGCTGCAGGCGCAGTCTGCGCGACGCGAGGCCGATCAGCAGCGCACGGTGGCCGACGACCGGCGCGTCCAGGCGGAACTGGCGCAACGCGAGGCCGAGCGTCATCGGGCGCTGGCGGAGCAGGAGAGCTACCGCGCGACGATCGCCGCCGCCGACCTGCTGCTGCAGTCAAATCAGGTGGTCGAGGCCAGATCCCGTCTTGCCGCGGCGCCGGCGGCGCTGCGCAACTGGGAATGGAAGTACCTCTACGCGCAATCCGATTCGAGCCTGGCGAGGATTGGCACCGGCGGCGGCGCTCCGACCTCGATCGCGTTCATACCCGACGGCTCGAAGATCGTCTGGGTGTCCGAACGCGGCTTTCTTCGCGCCGCCACACGCGCCGCGTACCAGCCCATCGAGGATTCCCATCGGCCCGCGCGATCGACCGATCGGCCAGAATCGGTGATTGCCGTCTCGCCGGACGGATCGAAGTACGTGACGACGGCCTGGATGACACCTGTCTTCGCGACGCTGTACTTTCGGGTGCCCGGGCTGCCGGAAGGCCAGGAGCCCACCAAGGACAATGTGGAGGCCGTCCGGAATGCCCGCGGGTTCGCGGCGGCACGTCCGGTCAGAGGATGGCCAACAGGGAAGGGCCCGTCATGGGACCCTCCGATGCCCTCGGAGGAGCTTCGAACTCTCAGCGTGAAGAACGCCTCGTCGGGCGCGACGCTCGCGCGCCTGCCACTGACCAGCATCGGTGTCTCGGTGCCGGTGAGGGCGACGATTCGGACGCTTGACAGCAGGTTGCCCGGGGAGAACCGGCACGACGCCGGCTTCACCATCGGGCGGTCGAGAGACGGCGTCGCCTTCCACGACACCTCTCGCCAGGCGGTGGCGACGTTGAGCGGGCGTCCCTGGTCGGTCGTCTCCGCGGTCTTCAGCGCAGACGGGACGAAGCTGGCGGCGTGGAGTTGGGACAACGTGGTGACGGTGTGGGATACCGCATCGGGACGCTTGCTGGCGACCCTCTCGGGCCACGAGGATGGCATCACGCAGGTGGCCTTCAACCCGGCTGGCTCGCAGATCGCATCGGCATCACACGACGGGACGATCCGCGTGTGGGGCCTCTCGTCAGGCGCCACTCCCGGCATCCTCAAGGGCCACGAAGGCGCCGTCATGTCGGTCGCCTTCAGCGCCGACGGCAGCCGCATCGCCTCGGGCGGCACCGACCGATCGGTGCGGATATGGGGCGCGGACGGCAGCGGCGCGGTGCTGCTGCGCGGCCATACCGACACGGTCACGGCTGTCGCGTTTTCGCCGAATGGCCGGCTGCTCGTCTCCGGATCGCGCGACAAGACGATCCGCGTGTGGGATCTCGCCTCCATGCGGCCGGTGGGCGAATCCAAAGGACACCTGGGCGACATCACGACGCTGGCCTTCAGTCCGGACGGCCAGCAACTGGCGTCGGGCTCCGCCGACGACTCGGTTCGGATCTGGGATATGCGCCGTGTGCGGGTCTTTCCGGCGGACCCGGCGGTGGTCTCGGATCAGACCGGCCACGTCCACGACCTGCACGCGAGCCTGGGACGCGTGGTGACCTCGACACAAGCAGGGGGCGCGTTCCAGTGGTGGGACCTCGACGCTCCGGAGCGTTTCCGCACGCTGGGCTATACGTCCGCGGGTGCGGGGCCAAGGGCCACGACCCTGTCCGTGAGCAAGATTATCAGCCTCGCGCTCACTCCGGATGGGCTCAAGGCCGTGGCCGGCAGAGGCGACGGCACGGTCCGGTTGTGGACGCTGGACGGCACGGTCCCTCCGCTCGTCCTGGCGAGCCCGAAGTCGCCGGCCATGAACGTTGCGATCCGCCCGGATGGGGCCGGGGTGGTTGCTGTCTTCCTCGATCGCAGCCTCCGAATCTGGGATTCGGCCGGGGGATGGGCGCCCACGGTTGTCGGGTCAGCACCCGATGAGGTGAGGCGGCTTTCGTTCACCCCTGACGGACGCCGTGTTGCGGCCGCAGCCGGGCGGGCCGTCACGCTGTGGGATGTGAGAGCCCGGGCGGTGGTCCTGCAGTCCGCGCCACTTCGCCAGACGGTGTCGTCGATGGCCGTCAGCGCGGATGGTAGACGGATCGCGGCCGGGGATACCAATGGGAACATGCGGATCTGGGACGCCGGTTCGGGCGAAGTCGTGACATCGGTCGACGAAAACGGAAGCGGTGGCGGGGCGTGCATTGCGGTCGATCCGACCGGAACCCGGCTCTTCGTGTCCAGCCACTACAACCGGCGCGTGCAGGTCTGGGATGTCACGACCTCCCACGCCCTGCTGCAACTGGACCTCCAGGACCGTCCTGCCGACAGGCTGGCGGTTGGCGGCGGCGGTGCATGGCTCTCGGTGATGTCGGGAGACAACAGCGTCGGCGTCTTCGACACCCGGTCATCGTACCCGTTGGACGCCGACCAGGTGGTCTATCGGCTCTTCGCCCAGACTCCGCGCTCGAGCGAGGTCATCGATCGCCTCCGCCGGGATCCCTCAGTCGACCGGGCCGTTCGCCAGACCGCCGAGCAGATGGCCCGTGCGCAGGGCACCAACGGCGAGCGCCTGATCGCCGACAGCACGCTCATCGCCGAATTCCCGGGACGAAGCCCTGAGGAATACAGGCGCTCATTGACGTACGCGCAAGCCGCGGTCGACGAGTTGCCGGCGTCTGTCGGGGCCGCCGACGCCCTGGGACTGGCGCTATACCGCCTGGGTCGCTTGCGGGAGAGCGTCGCCGCGTTCCAGCGCGGCCGCTCGCTTCGCGGCGGACTCGAGTTCATCGAAGTGGTGTTTACCGCGATGGCGCTCGCGCGCCTGGATGACGAGGGCGCAGAGGCCTTCGGCGACCAACTGGCGGCGTTCTTCGACGGCCTGGCGAAGATGTATCCCCTGACCCCGGCCGAGGCCGGATGGGTCGCCGAACTGCGGGTGGTTGGGGCCGAGTACAACAAGAGACACCCCGCCGCGAAGAAGCAGTAGCGGCGGGCAGCTCAGCGCCCGGGCGCCGCCAGTTCCGGCGGCATGATGACCGGAATCACCTGCCTGCCGTGGCGGCGATACCGGAGGAAGTCGCTGTCGAGAGTCATCACCGCGCGACCGCCATCCAACTCGGTCATTCGGACCAGACATGCGTCAGCCAGCGACATCGGCACGTCCGCGTACTTCGTCATCAGGGTGGCGAGCGACCTGGCATGTGGGGTGACCTGAAAGTCCACCTGCAGTACACCACGCTCAACCAGGGCCAGAACTGCCGCCGCGCCGCCGGGTGTGTCGCGCAGCAGGAAACAGGCTTCCGCCAGCACGGGTTCGCATGTGGAGATCGGCGGCTCGAGTTCACTCAACCGGGCTTTCGCCCATCGGTGATAGCGATCCCGCCGGTTGAGGCTGGCTACCAGCGGTCCGGTATCCATCAGCACGTGCTTCTTCACGTGCCAAACCCCTCGAGGCGCTTCTTGTTATGCGACAGGTCCGCGGGCCCTTCGACAGACCCAATCAGATCGGAGGCCAGCGCCAGGCATGAGTCGGGATGCGCGGACGCCTCATTCAGAAGACGCTCCAGCGCCTCGCGGATCACGGCCGAACGGCTCGCGCCACGGCTCTTCGCCAGACGGGCCAGTCGTTGTTCCAGCACGGCCGGCACTTTCAACGAAACGGTGGTCACAGTCGTCTTCTCCGTGGTAATACCTGTACGCCACTAATGTAATACGCCGCAATGACCTCGTCAAGCCGGGCTCGTCGCCCCCCGCCTCATGTAACACACATGCCGCGCTGCTTGAGTACCCGGTAGAAGAGGTCGGGCCGGTGCCACCGTGTGCCGTTCGGTTAGTCACGTACGTGCCGTCCGTACCACCAGGAACATGGAGGGCGTCCATGCAGAAGACTCTGGCATGCGTCTGCGTGATCGCGCTGTTGCCGACGGGTGTCCTCGGCCAGGCTCCCGGTGGGCCGGCGTCGCCGCCCGGACCATCTCCGCTGTCGCGGTCGATCGCATCCGCCATCGCCGCCGTTCCGCTCGATCCGCCCGCTCCGTCGTCTGCTGGCGATCAGGATCGCGAAAGGGTGTCGGACTGGTCACGGGTCCAGCAACTCCAACCCGGCACCGAGGCCACGCTCACCCTCAGAGGATCTCCAGCCGCGAAGGTCAGGCTGCTCGTTGCCAGCAACGACGCCGTGTTCGTGCTGAGGCCCGGGGGGCCGAAGGTGCCGGACCGCGTGAGCCGGGCGCTCGTCGGCGTCGGCAGCCAGTGGCCCTCGGTCTTCAGCGGCGGCGTGCCCTATTCCCTGGCCGACGGTGTTCGCGTGGCAGACGGCGGGATCTTCGACGGCAATCGGAGGGTGGCGGACCTCGCGCAGGTCGTCCAGCGCGCGCCCCGGGAGGATGTCAGGGAGATTCGAGTCGCAGGGAAGCGCAAGGGCAACAAGCGGATGGCCGCCATTGGCGCCGCTGTCGGCGCCGGCGCCGGCTTGCTGGTCGGCGCGTTCGTCGGCCTCTCGATGGGGGACAAGGACTGCCGCAGCAGTTGCACCGATGAGAGGGTTCTGGTTGGCCTGTCGGTCGTCGGGCTTCCGATTGCCTTCGGTCTGCTCGGCTACTACGGAGGCGGTCACACCGTCGGGGGCATGATCTACCGCGCGCCGCCAGCGGCTGGCGACCGGATCGGCGAAGCCAAGTGAGCCGATCTGCGGGCCGTTGACGCACTCCCCAACAGGAAGCAGTGCGAAAGGAAACCATGACATCCGCCCGGTCGCTCCTCGTCATTGCATTCCTGGCGGCGTCGGCGCTGACCGCGGCCGCTCAGGATGTGGCAGCCGTCCCAAAGCCGGCCAACACCCTCCCGCGCTACAACGTGACTGGATACTACGGCTTCAATGCCGGCGGCAACCTGTTCGAGATGCCTGAGCAGGATGAGGTCAATGCCGCCCGGCAACTGGTCAAGGTGCCCTGGGACGTTCCGGGTGCGGCGCAC
>Ga0315278_10001075_pt1 | contig 23597 bp, 21 predicted proteins | sample YL17G06_0_MG_FD_203880 | JGI IMG/M metagenome (GOLD analysis project Ga0315278, IMG submission 203880) | Sediment microbial communities from Yellowstone Lake, YNP, Wyoming, USA - YL17G06_0 | ecosystem: Environmental > Aquatic > Freshwater > Lake > Sediment | place: USA: Wyoming | collected... | reverse complement strand
ATACCGGACATAAGGGCGCCGGAGCCGGCGGCCCGGCCGGCATCGACCGGCTCCTCGAGCGCGTCGACGGCCTGGTCGATCGCCTCGAGACACTGCTGCCGCCGGCGCCGCTACCGGTGGACTGGGATGCGGGCATCGCGTTTCGATGGCGCAAGCGCGGCGGCCGCGGCCGCATAGAGGCGGTGACGCACCCGCACCGCATCCGCCTTTCGGACCTGCACGGCATCGACCACCAGAAGTCGCTTGTCGAGCGCAACACGCGTCAGTTCGTCGCGGGCCGACCGGCTAACAACGTGCTGCTCACCGGCTCGCGCGGGACCGGGAAGAGCTCGCTCGTGAAGGCGCTTCTCAACCGCTTCCATCGCGAGCGGCTGCGCCTCATCGAGGTGGACAAGCAGGACTTGATCGACCTGCCGGACATCGTCGATCTCGTCGCGGGCCGTTCCGAGCGGTTCGTGATCTTCTGTGACGACCTGTCGTTCGAGGCCTCCGAGGCGGGCTACAAGGCACTGAAGGTCGTGCTCGACGGGTCGATATCGGCCACCTCCGAGAACGTCCTGATCTACGCGACCTCGAACCGGCGGCACCTGATGCCCGAATACATGCAGGAGAACCTCGAGTACAAGCACGTCGGCGAGGAGATTCATCCCGGCGAGACCTCGGAGGAGAAGATCTCGCTGTCGGAGCGCTTCGGCCTATGGGTCTCGTTCTATCCCTTCGACCAGGACGCGTACATCGCGATCGTCGCGCACTGGCTCACCGAGATGGGCTGCGACGCGCGCGCGATCGAGCGCGCGCAGAACGAGGCGCTGCAATGGGCGCTCGGCCGCGGCTCGCGCAGCGGCCGCATCGCGTGGCAATTCGCGCGCGACCACGCCGGGCGCTTCGAGGGCCACGGCGCGCATTCCGGTCGCCGCAAGCGGTGACCGCCGCGATCGACGTTGCCGTCGCGATCCTGATCCGCGCCGACGGCCGGATGCTGCTCGCGCAGCGGCCGGCCGGCAAGGTCTACGGCGGCTGGTGGGAGTTCCCCGGCGGCAAGATCGAGCCGGGCGAGGCCCCGGCCCGCGCGCTCGAGCGCGAGCTGTACGAGGAACTCGGCGTCGAGGCCGAGCGCGCGTATCCCTGGATCACCCGCGTCTTCACCTACCCGCACGCCACCGTCCGCCTGCACTTCTTCCGGGTGCTGGCGTGGCGCGGCGAGCCGCACGGACGCGAGGGCCAGGCGTTCGCTTGGCAGGAGCTCGACGCGCTGACCGTTGGGCCGGTGCTGCCGGCGAACGGGCCGGTGCTCAAGTCGCTGGCGCTGCCGACCGAATACGCGATCTCCAATGCCTCCGAAGTCGGCGAGGCACGCTTCCTGGCGGCGCTCGAGGTGCGGCTCGCCGCGGGCCTGCGGCTCGTTCAGCTGCGCGAGAAGGCCATGCCCCGGGAGCGACTCACGGCGCTCGCGCGGCGCGTCGTAGCGGCCGCGGTCCGCTGCGGAGCGATCGTGCTCGTGAATGGCGACGCCGCGCTCGCGTGCGAGGTGGGTGCGCACGGCGTCCACCTCACGGCGCGGCAACTCGCCGAAGCGGCCGGCCGCCCCGCGCTCGATTGGGTGGGCGCGTCGTGCCACACCGCAGCAGGGCTGCGCGCCGCGGAGGTCCTCGGCGCCGATTTCGCGGTGCTCGGCCCGGTGGCCGCGACACCGACGCATCCCGGCGTCCTGATGCTCGGTTGGGACGGGTTCGAAGCGGCTGCGCGCGATGCCGTGATCCCGGTCTTCGCGCTGGGGGGCATGCGGCGCGTCAACCTCGAGCGCGCGTGGTCGTGCGGCGCGCACGGCGTCGCGATGATTCGAGGAGCGTGGGAAGGGTGACCGCGCGCTTGCGTGGCGACTATCGCGGTCGTTACTGCGGCGCCTCGGGCGGCGGGGCGTCCTCGATGGCTACGTCGCTCTCGACCGCGGCCACGCTGTAACGCTCGGTCGCCCACGCACCCAGGTCCACGGTGCGGCAGCGCTCGGAGCAGAACGGCCGGTTGGGGACTCGAAGGCACCCACGGCACCTGCGCGCCGCAACGCGGGCGCGCTCACGTACCGGACCTCCGCCGTCATCCGTTTCGCGCGCTCACAGGCTGCAGAACGTGAGCTCGAAGTCGATGTCGCGCTCGCACGTCCGCGGACGCGGATCGGCGCCGGCGGTCACGAAGCGGATGTTGAGAGCGTGCTTGTTGGCGCTGATCTCGGGTACGCAGTCGGTCTCGAGCGCGAGCCTGACGCGCACCATCTGCGCCGCCCGTCCGCCGAGCATCTGCTGGAACGTCCCGCCGGGCGCGGTGAGGCGCGCCGGCTTCCCGCTCTCGCGCAGGAGCTTGAGGATGAGGCTCGCGCCGTCGCGGAGCGGGTAGAGCGGCGCGAACCAGCCGGTGATGTCGTGTAGCCGCACGGCGGCGTCGAGATGCAGCCAGTAGTGATACGAGGGGAGGTCGAACTCGCACGCTCCGCCGGGGATGCCGGTGCGCTGCTTGATGCCCATCAGCCACTCGTTCTCACGCAAATGCTGGCCGATCTTGCCCACCATCCCGTACAGGCCGGCGTGGGCGTGCTCGATGTCGCGTAGCACTTCGAAGAGCACCTGCTGGTCGATCTCCGCGTTGTTGCGGAACGAGACCATGATCTGCTTCTGCCGGTCGAGCTCCTGCAGCAGATCGGACTTGAGGTCGGCGCGCCCGGCCACGTCGAGGATCTCGAACAACGTGAGGAGCGCCGCATGGTGCTCCTCCGGGTCGCCGCGCTGCAGGAAAAAGCCGGCGCGCTCGAAGAGATCCTCGAGGCGCAGCATCGTCCGGATGCGCTCGACCAGCGGGTACTCGTAAGTGATCACTTTGGTGGGCGGTCCAGGCTCGCCTCGCGTGGTCGAGCCGGGCTCGTCGCTCCTCTTGCAGGCGTTTCGTAACTCCTTGGATTCTCGCCGATCTCCCCCAACGTGACAACACGCGGCCAGGCTGGCGGGCGAACTATTGCTCGGCGCCCCTGCGGGACGCGAGGTCGAGGTACCTGCGATGCAAGATTTCCACCTGGGCGTCGATCCCGGCCGGCTCGACCGAGTTGTCCACCACGTCGTCCGCCGCTGCGAGCCGGTTCGCACGGCTGACTTGGGTGGCCATGATCGCCTCGACGTCAGCCCTTGGCAGTGCGCTGCGCGCCATCGCGCGCCGGATCTGCTCCTCCGCCGGGCAGTCGACGACGAGGACCCGGTCGCAGCGGGTGTGCGGGTCTCCCGATTCGATAAGAAGCGGGATCATCAAAATGACGTAAGCACTGCGCGCCCTCCGCGCGAGCCGGTCGGTCTCGGCGCGGATCATCGGGTGGAGGATCGCCTCGAGCCGCTTGCGCGCGCTCGCGTCCGCGAACGCGAGCCGGCGCATGCGTGCGCGGTCGAGCGCGCCGGATGCGTCGATGACCCCGGCGCCGAATGCCGCGCGGATCGTCGGGATCGCCGCGCCTTCAGGTGCGGTGAGGCCATGGGCGAGCGCGTCGGCGTCGATGACCTCGATGCCGTGCGCCTCGAACGCGCGCGCGACGGTCGACTTCCCGCTGCCAATCCCGCCAGTGAGGCCGACCGTGAAGCGGCGCGTCACAGCGTCGACAGGTAACGATCGACCAGCGCTGGGCCCCAGAAGAGCGCGATCAGGCCGGCGCCCGCCAGGTAGGGGCCGAAGGGGATGGGAACGTCGCGTCCGCGGCGCGCGAGCACCATGAGCGCGATGCCGACCACCGCGCCCACGAACGACGAAGTGAGGATCACGAGCGGCAGCATCTTCCATCCCAGCCACGCGCCGATCGCCGCGAGAAGCTTGAAGTCGCCGAATCCCATCCCTTCCTTGCCGGTCGCCAGCTTGAAGAGCCAGTAGACCGACCACAGCACCAGGTACCCGGCCGCGGCTCCGATCACGGCGCCCGGAAGATCGACGAAAGTTCCGCGCAGGTTGATGAGCAGGCCGGCCCAGAGCAGCGGCAGCGTGATCGCGTCAGGCAGGAGCTGAGTGTCGAGGTCGATGAACGTCAGCGCCACCATGCACCATACGAACAGCATCGCGCCGAACGCCTGCCAGCCGAACCCGAACCGCCACGCCGCGTACGCGGTGAGCACGGCGGTGGCCGCCTCGACGACCGGGTAACGCGTGCCGATCTTCGTGCGGCACGCCGAGCACTTGCCGCGCAGCAAGAGGTAGGAGACGACCGGCACGTTCTCGAGCGCGGTGATCGGGTGGCCGCAGGCGGGGCAGCTCGAGCGCGGGATGGCCAGGTTGAACCGCGAGTGCTGAGGAGGCGCCTCGCCGCGCAGCTCCGCGCACTGCGCGTGCCAGTCGCGCTCCATCATCTTCGGGAGCCGATGGATCACGACGTTGAGGAAGGAGCCGACCGCCAGGCCGAACACCGCTGCGAGCGACGTGAAGACCGCCGCGCCGGCGAGGAAGTCGAGGAAAGTCACGATCGGGACCTCGGTGCGCGCCCGCGCTCGGCCGTGCGCGCCTGCGGCGCACGGAGCCGCCCGGCGCGCGGCCCGCGCGCGCGATTGCGTCAGATTGCCTGGCCGAGCTTGAAGATCGGGAGGTACATCGCGATGACCATGCCGCCGATGAGCACGCCGAGCACGACCATGATGATCGGCTCCATGAGAGAGGAGAGTCCTTCGACCGCGTCGTCGACCTCCTGCTCGAAGAAGTCGGCCACCTTGCTGAGCATCGCGTCGAGCGAGCCCGACTCCTCGCCGATCGAGGTCATCTGCACGACCATGTTCGGGAACACGTTGGAGTTCTGCATCGCGGCGGTCAGGCTCGTCCCCGTGCTGACCTCCTGCTGGATCTGCTTCGTCGCATGCAAGTACACATAGTTGCCGGACGCGCCGCCGACCGAGTCGAGTGCTTCCACCAGCGGCACGCCGGCGGCGAACATCGTCGAGAGCGTGCGCGTCCAGCGCGCGATCACCGACTTGCGGATGATGTCGCCAAACAGCGGCAGCCGGAGCAAAAAGCGATCCATCGCGATTTGCACGGCGAGCGAGCGCCTCCACAGCTCGAAGAACCCGTAGACACCGCCGATCACTACGCCGAAGATCAGGTACCAGTACTGGACGAAGAAGTCCGAGATGCCCATCACCAGCAGCGTCGGGGCCGGCAGGTCCGCGCCGAAGTTGGTGAACACCTGTTTGAACGCAGGAATCACGAAGATCATGATCACCGCGGTGATGACGAACGCCACCACGATGATGGAGGTCGGGTAGAACAATGCCGCTTTGATCTTCGACTTGATCGCGAGCATCTTCTCCTTGTACGTCGCGAGCCGGTCGAGGAGCGTGTCGAGGATACCGGCCTGCTCGCCGGCCTGGACGAGGTTGCAGAACAGGGCGTCGAAGTAGAGCGGGCGCTTGCGGAACGCGGCCGCAAGGTTCGAGCCGGTTTCCACGTCGGAGCGGATGTCCATCAGCAGCTTGGTCACGCGCGGGTTCGCGTGGCCCTTGCCGACGATGTCGAAGGACTGCAGCAGCGGCACGCCCGCCTTCATCATCGTCGCCATCTGGCGCGTGAAGAGCGCGATGTCCTTCTCGGTGATTCTCTTACCGCCGCCGAGGCGCTGCTTGCGCACTTTGGTGACGTTGATGCCCTGGCGGCGCAGCATCGCGTGGACGACGTTCTTACCGCCGGCGCGCATCTCGCCTTTGATCACCTTGCCGGCGCGGTCGCGGCCTTCCCAGACGAAGACTGATTCCCTGATCGCGTCGCGCTTCAGTGCTGCCGCTGCTGTGGCCATGTGCGTTGCCTCTTCCGGTTATGCGTTCGTTACCGCCATGACCTCTTCGAGCGAGGTCAGGCCCTGCTTGACCTTGAGAAGCCCCGACTGGCGCATATCGCGCACGCCCTCGAGCCGTCCCTGGTCGGCGATCTCCAGCGCGTTGCCGCCGCGCATGATGAGCCGCCGCATCTCGTCGGTGATCGGCATGACCTGGTAGATGCCGACCCGGCCCTTGTAGCCCGCCCCCTTGCAGCGTTCGCAGCCCACCCCCGCGTAGGGGCGCCACGAGCCGTCGATCTCGTCTTCGGCGAACCCCGCGTCGAGCAGCGCCTCGATCGGGATGTCCGCGTGCCTCTTGCAGCTGCACAGCCGGCGCGCGAGCCGCTGGGCGGTGATCAGGATCACGCTCGAGGCGACGTTGAACGCCGGAACGCCCATGTTCACGAGCCGCGTGAGCGTCGTCGGGGCGTCGTTCGTGTGCAGCGTCGACAGCACCATGTGCCCGGTCTGCGCGGCCTTGATCGAGATCTCGGCCGTTTCGAGGTCGCGGATTTCGCCGACCATAATCACGTCGGGGTCCTGCCGGAGAAACGCGCGCAGCGCGACGGCGAACGTGAGACCGGCCTTCTCGTTCACGTTCACCTGGTTCACGCCCGGCAGGTTGATCTCGGCGGGGTCCTCCGCGGTCGAGATGTTCACGCCGGGCTTGTTCAGGATGTTCAGGCAGGTGTACAGCGACACCGTCTTGCCGCTGCCGGTGGGCCCGGTAACGAGGATCATGCCGTAGGGGCGACCGATCGCCTCGAGCAGCGACTCCTTCTGATCGGGCTCGTAGCCGAGGGCCTCGATGCCGAGCATCGTCGAGGACGGATCGAGGATTCGCAGCACGAGCTTCTCGCCGTGCAGCGTCGGGAGCGTGCTCACGCGGAAGTCGATCTGGCGGTCACGCGACAGGACGAGCTTCATCCGCCCGTCCTGCGGCACCCGCTTCTCGGAGATGTCGAGCTTGGAGATGACCTTGATGCGCGAGGCGATCTTTTCCTTAAGCATCAGCGGCGGCTGCGTCACCTCGCGCAGGTCGCCGTCCACCCGGTAGCGGATGCGGTAGAACCGCTCGTAGGGCTCGAAGTGGATGTCGGAGGCGCCGTCGGCGATCGCGTCGAGCATCACCTTCTGGATGAACTTGACGACCGGCGCGTCATCGACCTCCTGCGCCGCCGCCTCCTCGGCCGCCGACGGCGGCCCGTCGTCGGCGAACTCGACCGACAGGTCCTCGTCCACCAACTGTTTCAGCGAGACGTCGCTCCGCTCGAGCACGCGGTTGAGGATCGCGCGGAGCTTGTCGTCTTCGACCACGATCGCGTCGATCGACATCGACGTCTGGAACTTGACCTCGTCGAGGACCTGGCTGTTCGAGGGGTCGGAAATCGCGATCGCCAGACGGTTGCCGCGCTTGCGCAGCGGCAGTACGCGCCGCTCGCGCATCAGTTTCCGATCGACCAGCTCGAGCGGGAAAGCGGTGGCGTCCAGCGCCTCGAGGTCGGCGAGCGGCAGGCCGAAGACGTGCGAGGCGAACTCGGCAATGTCGACCGCGGTCAACTTGCGACTACTGATCAGTTGCTCGATAAACACCACCCCCGCCTTCCGGGCCTGGAGGGTCACCTCCTCGGCGACGTTCTCCGGGAGCCGGCCATGCTGGACCATAGCCCGCGCGAGGCCGCTCAAGGTACCGCCGTAACTTGGATTGACCGCCATCCTTCCCGCCGGAACTCCTGACCCTCAGAGAGACGCATCATGCAGTCCCCCCGGACGCTTTGTAAAGCCTAAAGGTTCACACCTAAGGCCATGAAGAAAGGGTTCTTTTGGCCTCAGAATCGGGGGTCGCAGAGTGCCCTGGCGTCAGGCCCGGTTCAGGCGGATTCGGCGGTGACCGCAGCAGGCTGCGGACGAAACAGCCGCACGGTCTTGACCACCCGGTCCTGGGTCTGGACGACCTCCATCGGGATCCCGCCGATCTTCAGGCTGACGCCGGCCTCGGGGATGTCCTGAAAGTGCTCGAGGATCAGTCCGTTCAGCGTCTTCGGGCCGTCGACTGGCAGCGCGAGGCCGAGCTTCCGGTTCAGTTCCCGCAAGCTGCTTGTCCCCTCGACGAGCGCGCTGCCGGCCTCGTCCCAGGCGAACGCCGAGGACTTGACCGGCGCGGCCGTGGTGAACTCGCCGATGATCTCCTCGATGATGTCCTCGAGCGTCAGCAGCCCCTGCAGCTCGCCGTACTCGTCCACGACGAGCGCGAGCCGCTGCTTGTTCTCCTGGAAGTACTGGAGCTGGGCGAGCGCCGGCGTGTCGGTCGGCACGAAGTAGGGCGCCGCGAGCAGATCCTCGAGCGCGGCCTTGTCGAGCTCGCCCGCGCGCAGCAGCGACAGCGCGCGCCGGATGTGCAGCACGCCGACGACGTTTCCCAGCTCGCCGCGGTAGGCGAGGAGCCGCGTGTGGTAGCTCGTCGCGATCTGCTGTGCGAGATCCTCCGCCGGTGCGTCGAGGTCGATCGCCTCGAGCTGCGCGCGCGGCGTCATCACGTCCTCGACCGAGATGCGCTCGAGGTCGAACAGGTTGACGAGAATCGAGGCGTGCTTTTTCGGGATGAAGTGGCTGTGCTCGAGCACGAGCGAGCGCAGCTCCTCGGGCGACAGGCGCTGCGGCTCGCCCGCCGCGCCCGGGCGGATGCCGAATAGCCGCAGGATCGCGGACGGGAACAGGTTCACGAACCAGACCACCGGGTACATCAGTTTGAGCAGCGGCCCGAGCACGTAGGCAAGCGGCAGCGCGAACTTCTCGGGGAACGTGGCGCCGACCAATTTGGGCGTGATCTCCGAGAACACGACGATCAGGAACGTGATCGCTCCGGTCGCGACCGCCAGCGCGAACTCGTTCTGCCCGAGCAACTCGATCGCGATCACGCCGCTCAGTACCGAGGCGGCGCTGTTGACCAGGTTGTTGCCGACCAGGATGACGCCGAGCAGGCGGTCGGTGCGCGCGAGCAGCTCGCTCGCGCGGCGGGCGGCGCGGTTGCCGAGGCGCACCATCGCCCGCAGCCGATAGCGGTTGAGCGCCATCATGCTGGTCTCGGCGATCGAGAAGAACGCCGAGACGACGAGCAGCATCGCGAGCGCGACGAACTGCGCCGTCAGGGAGATGTCACTCAAGGGGCGGCAGCGGAGAAGACGACCGTCCCAGTATAGCCCCGGCGAGCGACGCGCGCCCCGGCGCGCCTATCCGAGACTGCGGGTGAGCACGACCTCGACCACGAAGCGGCTGCCGACGTATGCAAGGAGCAGCGTCACGAACCCCGCGAGCGTCCAGCGCAGCGCCTTGCGCCCGCGCCAGCCGTAGCGCCAGCGGCCAGCGAGCAGCAACCCGAAGGTCACCCAGGAGATGAACGCGAAGAGCGTCTTGTGGTTGAAGCGGACCGCGCGGCCGAACACCTCCTCGGAGAACAGCGCACCGGTGAGAAGCGTGAGCGTCAGCAGGACGAAGCCGAGCGTGAGGATGCGGAACAGCAGCCGCTCGAGCGTGAGCAGCGGCGGCAGGCTCGACAGCGGTCCGGCGAGCAGACCCGGCCCGCCGGCGTGCCGTTCGGCCCGTGCGCTCGCGTCGCGCTTGCCGAGGCCGAAGTGATCGCCGTGCAACGTACCCTCGAGCACCGCCATGAGCAGCGCGTGCAGCGCGCCGATCGTGAACAGGCTGTAGGCGAGCATCGCGAGTGTGAGGTGTGCGCGGAACCCAAAGGCGTGCGCGTACGGCGGCGCTGCGAGGCCGGGAAACAGCGCCGGCAGCACCACGCACACCGCGGCGAGCGGCAGCACGAGCGCCTGCATGCCCTCCAGGTTGACGAACGCGGCCTCGAACCAGTAGATCAGCACCGCGAGCCAGAGCGTCACCGACAGCGCCTGCCCGAAGCCGAAGCGCAGTTCCGGCGCGGCGAACAACCCGTGGTAGAGCAGCCACGTGTGCAGCGCGAACGGGACCAGGATCGCCGCGCGCTCCCAGCGCGCCAGACCGGCCGCGCGCGGCTCGGACGCACGCCAGCGCGTGCGCCAGAAGTGCACCGCGAGGCCCGCGTAGAGGAGCGCCGCCAGCGCGTACAGTAGAATCCCGTCCATCGCGCGGCGATTATCCCACCCTTCCGCGTCCCGATTTCCTCAGACGATGCTCGACAACCTCACCCAGCGCCTCGCGCGCGTGATGAAGACGATTCGCGGCGAGGCGCGCCTCACCGAATCGAACATCACGGATGCGCTGCGCGAGGTGCGCATGGCGCTGCTCGAGGCCGACGTCGCGCTGCCGGTAGTGAAGGAGTTCGTCGCGCGGGTGAAGGAGAAGGCGCTCGGCGAGGCGGTGATCGGAAGCCTGACGCCGGGCCAGGCGCTGGTCGGCGTGGTGCACCGGGAGCTGACCGCGCTGATGGGCGGCGCCGCGGCCGGGCTCGACCTCGCGGTCGCGCCGCCCGCGGTGATCCTGGTGGCAGGCCTGCAGGGCTCGGGCAAGACGACCACCACGGGGAAGCTGGCGCGGCTGCTGAAGCAGGAGCTGCGCAAGAAGCCGCTGGTCGTGTCGTGCGACGTCTACCGGCCCGCGGCGATCGAGCAGCTGAAGGCCGTTGCGGCGCAGATCGGCGTGGACTTCTTTCCATCGAGCGCCGGCGAGAAGCCGGTCGACATCGCCAGGCGCGCGCTGGAGCACGCGCGCACGCACTATCACGACGTGCTGCTCGTCGATACGGCGGGCCGCCTCGGCATCGACGAGCCGATGATGAAGGAGATCGCCGAGCTCGAGGCGACGCTCAAGCCCGCGGAGACGCTGTTCATCGTCGACGCGATGCAGGGGCAGGACGCGGTGAACGTCGCGAAGGCGTTCGGCGACGCGCTGCCGCTCACCGGCGTGATCCTGACCAAGCTCGATGGCGATGCGCGCGGCGGCGCCGCTCTCTCGGTGCGCCACGTGACCGGCAAGCCGATCAAGTTCGCCGGCGTCGGCGAGAAGCTCGACGGCCTCGAGGCGTTCCACCCCGAGCGGATGGCCGCGCGCATCCTCGGCATGGGCGACATCCTCTCGCTGGTCGAGGAGGCGCGCAAAGGCGTCGACGCGGTCGAGGCGAAGAAGCTCGCCGAGAAATTCAAGAAGGGCAAGGGGTTCGACCTCGAGGACTTCAAGGGCCAGATCCAGCAGATGAAGAACATGGGCGGCCTGGCGTCGCTCGTCGACAAGCTGCCGGCGCAGTTCGCGCAGGCGGCGGCGCAGGCGCCGCAGGCGCTGGACGACCGGGCGCTGCGCCGGGTGGAGGGCATCATCAACTCGATGACCCCGCAGGAACGCACGAAGCCCGAGCTCATCAAGGCCTCGCGCAAGCGCCGCATCGCCACCGGCGCCGGCGTGTCCGTCCAGGAGGTGAACCGGCTGCTCAACCAGTTCGCCGAGATGCAGAAGATGATGAAGCAGATGCAAAAAGGCGGGCTGCAGAAGATGCTGCGGGGGATAAAGCATCTGATGCCGGGCGGGCCCCGCTGAAGCACGGCCATCCCCCGGCCGATCAAGGGCTTGGCGCGCCCGGCCGGGCTCCCCGGCGGCCGAAAAACCCTTGCCAGTCAGTCGCTAAGTCCCGTAAACTCGCAATCTTTTTTCGCCCCCGGTTTCCTCGCAAGCTGGGCAATCCGCGGGCAGCCCGGAGCAGACAAACATGGTCGTGATTCGCCTCGCGCGCGGTGGTGCCAAGCATCGCCCCTTCTACAACATCGTCGCGGCCGACCATAAGTTCGCCGCGACCGGGCGCTTCATCGAGCGCGTCGGCTTTTACGACCCGAAGGCGCCGGTCGGCCGCGAGAACTTCCGCGTGAACGGCGAGCGACTCGCGTTCTGGAAAGGGAAGGGCGCGCGGGTCACGCCGACCGTTGCCCGCCTCGTGAAGTCCCTTGGCAAGCAGAAGGCCGCGGCCCAGTAAGGGAAACGCTGCGAAGGGGGCTACGGCCCCCTTCGCGATCCCCCGAATCTCGGGCGACACGCCGCCGCTGCGGCGCGCCGACGGGGGAGGAATGCTCGTCATGGGGCGCGTGCTCGCGCCGTATGGCGTGAAGGGCTGGATCAAGGTTGTGCCCTTTACTGCCGCACCCGACGCGCTGACGCGCTTCGACCGCTGGTGGGTCGGCGGGCCGGACGGGTGGGAGGAAACGGCAGTCGCTGAGGCGGCGCGGCACGGTGCGAATGTGGTTGCGCGACTCGCCGGCTGCGGCGATCGGGACCAGGCCGCGAGGTTCCGCGGGCGAGAGGTGGCGCTGCTACGCGAGTCCCTGCCCCAGGCGCAGAAGGACGAGTACTACTGGGCCGACCTGGTCGGTCTGGAGGTCGTGAACACTGAGAGCGACTCGCTTGGCAAGGTGACGGAGCTCTTCTCGAACGGCGCGCACGCTGTGATGCGCATCGGCGCGGGCAAGGGCGAGCGGCTGGTACCGTTCGTGCCGGCGGTGGTCCGCAAGGTCGATCTCGCCGGCGGGCGGATCGAAGTGGAGTGGGGATCGGACTGGTGATCCAGTTCGACTGCGTGACGCTGTTCCCGCCGATGTTTGCGGCGGTCACGGATTACGGGATCGCGCGGCGCGCGCGGGAAGGCGGCAAGTGGAGCCTCGCGACGTGGAATCCGCGGGATTTCACGACGGATAACTATCGCACGGTCGATGATCGGCCGTACGGCGGCGGGCCGGGGATGGTGATGCTCGTCGAGCCGCTGGAGCAGGCGATCCACGCGGCGCAGGCGCGCTTGCCGGCGGTGCGGGCGAGAGTGATCCTGCTCTCGCCACAGGGCGCGGTGCTCGACCATGCGAAGGTGGTCGAGATCGCGGGCCTCGAGCGGGTCGTGCTGGTGTGCGGCCGCTACGAGGCGGTCGATGAGCGGCTGGTCCGACGCTCGATCGACGAGGAGCTGTCGATCGGCGATTATGTGCTGTCGGGCGGAGAGCTCGCGGCGATGGTGCTGATCGACGCGGTGGTGCGGCAGCTGCCGGGTGCGCTCAACGACGCGCAGTCGGCGGCGCAGGAGTCGTTCGTGACGGGCCTGCTCGATTGCCCGCACTACACGCGGCCGGAGACGTATGAGGGCGAGCGGGTGCCGGAGGTGCTGCTCTCCGGGCATCACGGCGAGATCGAGCGCTGGCGGCTCAAGCAGGCGCTCGGCAGGACGTGGCTCAGGCGGCCCGACCTGCTCGCGCGGCGCAGCTTGAGCGCGATTGAACAGAAGCTCCTCGCGGAGTTCCGCGCGGAGCATGAGCGAAGCAAGTAGAAAGGAAACCCGACGATGAACCTGATCGCGCAACTCGAACAAGAAGAGATGAAGCGCCTCGGCAAGGTGGTGCCCGAGTTCTCCCCCGGCGACACGGTCGTGGTGAGCGTGAACGTGAAGGAAGGCGATCGCAAGCGCGTGCAGGGCTACGAGGGCGTGGTGATCGCCAAGCGCAACCGCGGCCTCAACTCCTCGTTCATCGTGCGCAAGGTGTCCTCGGGCGAGGGCGTGGAGCGGAGTTTCCAGACCTACTCGCCGCTGATCGCCTCGATCGAGGTAAAGCGCAAGGGCGCCGTGCGGCGCGCGAAGCTCTACTACCTGCGTTCCCGCACCGGCAAGGGCGCGCGCATCCGCGAGAAGCTCGCGAAGCATGCCCAGCGGGACGCCGCTCCCGCCGAGTAGGGCCAGCGCCGTGCCGATGCAAGGGGCGCTGCGGCGCCCTTGCGTTTTCTAGAACGGCGCCTGGCTATGCGGTGCCGCGCGCATCAGCGTGCGGACCGAGGCCTTGCGTCGGCGCCGGGTTGACTCTCTAGCAGTCTCTGCGCGGTAGGCGAATGTGAGCGCTTCAATGACGACGACTAGCGCCAGTACGCCCGCGCAGATCGCGGTGTAGAGAACGCTCGCGAGGAGACCGAGCTGCGCTGTAGCGGCGAACGCGGCGCCGATGAGCAGGCAGGTGCCGGCGCCCGAGAGGATGGCGCCGGTCCCCGCCCACGACACGGCGAGGCGTCGGAGCCGGGCGGCGGATCCGCGGCGCGAGGCGATGCGCTCGCGCTCGAGAACGTTGAAGCGGGTTAGGCACCACAACGCGGCACCCACGCTCCCGGCGATCCCTGGATCCATTCCCTCCTTGTTCCGGGCCACGACATCTAGTGGTCGCGCTTTCTTCGACCGCGACATTTTGTGGATTTCGTAATGAAGGCGCGGTGACGGATGTCACGCTCGAGAGGAGGAGCGTCACGTCGCGGGCGCAGGACGCTCTCGACTGCGCGTCGAGATTTCGACCTACCGGGGTTGATCGATGCGAGGGGCCACAGCCCCTCGTGCTCCCCAATTCCAGGAAAGTCACTGCCGAAGGCAGCGACTTTCTCTCTAGCGACGGAGCTCGTCGAGCAGGCGCTCCATGAACGACTCGCAGAGCGCAACTTGCTCGAGGGTGACGAACTCGTTCGGCTTGTGGGCCTCGCCAATCGATCCGGGGCCGCAGATGATCGACGGGATGCCGGCGCGCTGAAAGAGCCCGGCCTCGGTCGCGTAGGCGACCTTCGCGACCGACGAGTTGCGCGCCAGCGCCTGGGCGAGGGCGGTGACGCGATCCTGCTCCGCGCCCTCGACCGACGGATCCAGCCCCGGGATCTCGGCCTTGGTCTCGAACGAGATGAACGTCGCCGCGTCGACCGCGCGCATCTCGGGCAGCAGCACGAGCTCGGCGTAGGACTTGATCTCGGTCTCCAGCGCCTCCGGATCGACGCCGGGCAGATAGCGGAACTCGAAGTGGACCTCACATTCGCGCGGCACGATGTTCGCCGCCGTGCCGCCCTTGATCACGCCGGTCTGGAGTGTCGTGAAGGGCACGTCGAAGCCGTTGTCGCGCGTCTCGCAGTCGCGCATGCGGTCGGCCATGTGGCGGATGTAGACGACCAGCCTGGCCGCGTATTCGATCGCATTCACACCTTGCGGCGTCAGCGCCGAGTGCGCCTCGCGTCCGCGGAAGCAGCACTTGTAGGCCCGCTTGCCTTTGTGTGCGATGACCGGCTGCATGTTCGTCGGCTCGCCGATGATGCAGCCCGCCGGTTTGATGCCGGCGCGCGCGAGGTCCTCGATCAGGCCCCGCACGCCGAGACATCCGATCTCCTCGTCGTAAGAGAGCGCGAAGTGCACGGGCGACTTCAGGTCGGCCGCGAGGAGGCGCGGCGTCATCGCGAGCGCCGCGGCGATGTAGCTCTTCATATCGGCCGACCCGCGGCCGTAGATGCGGTCGCCCTTGATCGTGGCCTTGAACGGATCGGTGTCCCACGGCTGGCCGTCCACCGGCACGACGTCGGTGTGACCGGAGAGCACGATTCCCGGCCGCGTCCCAGGATGGATCGTCGCGAAGAGGTTCGCCTTGGTCCCGCTCGGGTCGTAGGTCAAGCGCGACTCGACGCCCTGGCTCTTCAGCCAGTCGCGCACCCACTCGATCAGCCCGAGGTTCGAGTCGCGGCTGGTCGTGTCGAAGGCGACGAGGCGCTGGATCAGGTCCCAGGTCTCGGCCTTGATCGGGAGCGGGCCTTCACGCTTCATTGGCGACCTCGGTGTCGGGTGCCGCCGCGACGGGCGGCGGATCGTTCCTGTCGTTCCCATCGTTTAAGTGGCAGGCGGAGAGCCGCCCCGGCGCGATCTCGCGCAGAGTCGGCCGTTCGATCTTACACCGCGGCATCGCGTGCAAGCAGCGCGGATGGAAGTGGCATCCCGGGGGCGGTGCGAGCGGCGAGGGGATCTCGCCCTCGATCGCCGCGAAGCGCCGGTGGCGCGCGTCGATCCGGGGCACTTCGGCGAGCAGCGCCTGCGTGTAGGGATGGTTCGGCTGCTCGTAGAGCGCCTCGGTCGGCGCGGTCTCGACCACGCGGCCGAGGTACATGATCACGACGCGGTCGGAGAGGTGCTGCACGACCCCGAGGTCGTGGCTGATGAAGAGATAGGTGAGCCCGAGCTCCTCGCGGAGGCGAATGAAAAGGTTCAGGACCTGCGCCTGGATCGAGACGTCGAGGGCCGCGACCGCCTCGTCGCAAACGAGGAACTCGGGCCTCACCGCGAGCGCCCGCGCGATCCCGATGCGCGCCCGTTGGCCGCCCGAGAACTGGTGCGGAAAGCGGCGCATCAGCGACGCGTCGAGCCCGACGCGCTCGAGCAGGCTCGCGACGTATTCCCGCTGTGCGCTCTTGCCCACGAGCCCATGCACGACCGGTGCCTCGCCGACGATGTCCTGCACGCGCATGCGCGGGTTGAGCGACGCGTAGGGATCCTGGAAGATCATCTGGATCGCGAGCTGCGCGCGCCGTCGCGCCGCGGGGGCGAGCGTCGCGACGTCTTCGCCGCGCCAGAACCGCCGTCCCTCGCTCGGGGTGTACAGCCCGACCGCGAGCCGGCCGAGCGTCGACTTGCCGCAGCCCGATTCACCGACCAGGCCGACCACCTCGCCCTGGCGGATCGCGAGGTCGACACCGTCGACCGCGTGCACCACCTCGTCGCGCGCGTTCGCCCCGAACAGGTTTGCAATGCGTGCCGCCGCGTCGAGCGACTTCACGAAGCGCTTCGACACGCCGCGCAGCTCGAGCAGCGGCGGCTGAGCGCCATTCACTTCGATGCCTCCGCCTCGTCCTCGACGTGGATCGGATGAAAGCAGCGCACGTGGCGACCGTCGAGAAAGTAGAGCGGCGGATCGGTGAGGCAGGTCTCGGTCGCGCGGCTGCAGCGCTCGCGGAAGGCGCAGCCGGGGGGCAGGTTCACGAGCGACGGCGTCATGCCGGGGATCTGCGCGAGCGGCACACCGCGGCGATTGCGGCTCGGAACCGATTCGAGCAGGCCGCGCGTGTACGGGTGCATCGGCGCGTCCAGGACTTCGTCGACGGTGCCGCGCTCGACGATCCGGCCCGCGTACATCACGCACACCTCGTCGGCGAGCCCGGCGATCACCGCCAGGTCGTGGGTGATCCAGATGAGCGCGGTGCCGCTCTCGCGACAGAGCTTCTGCGCCTCGGCGAGGATCTGGGCCTGGATCGTCACGTCGAGCGCGGTGGTCGGCTCGTCGGCGATGATGAGGTCGGGCTTGTTGAGCAGCGCGATCGCGATCGCCACGCGCTGGCGCATCCCGCCCGAGAACTGGTGCGGGTATGCGGCGAGGCGCTCGTCCGGCGACGGGATGCCGACGCGCCCGAGCGCGTCGCGCGCGCGCGCGCGCGCGGTCTGCACCGACACCGGATCGTGTGCACGGACCGCCTCGATCATTTGCGTGTCGATCCGCAGGACCGGATTGAGCGTCATCATCGGGTCCTGGAAGATCATCGCGATCCGGTTGCCGCGGATCGTGCGCCACTCCGCGGGCGCGAGGGTCCGCAGGTCGCGGCCCTGCAGGAGAATGCTCCCTGCGACGATGCGCCCGGGCGGGTCGACCAGGCCGAGAATAGAAAAGCCGGTCACCGACTTGCCCGAGCCCGACTCGCCCACCAGCCCGAGGACGCGGCCGGCGTGCACCTCGAAGCCCACGCCGTCCACCGCCTTCACCACGCCGTGCCGGGTGAAGAAGTGGGTGCGGAGGTTATCGACCCTGAGCGTCGCCTCGGTCATTGCGACGAGGCTCAGCGCTGCAGCCGCGGGTTGAGCACGTCGCGCAACTGGTCGCCTACCAGGTTGATGCTCACGATCGTGACGAGCAGCGCGATGCCGGGAAAGAAGCTGATCCAGTACTTGCCCGAGAGGAGATAGGTGAAGCCGTTCGAGATCAGCAGCCCGAGCGACGGCTCCGTGATCGGCAGCCCGAGACCGAGAAAGGAGAGCGTCGCCTCCAGCGTGATTGCCGCGGCCACCTGCACCGTTGCGACCACGATCAGCGGCGGCAGGCAGTTTGGCAGCAGGTGCCGGAAGACGATGCGGCGCGTCGGCAACGCGAGGCAGGCGGCGGCGTCCATGTACTCCTTGCGCCGCTCGACGAGCGCCGAGCCGCGCACGGTACGCGCGTAGTACGCCCACTGCACCGCCACCAGCGCGACGATGATCTTGTCCACGCCCTGACCGAGGACGGCGAGCAGGATCAGCGCGATGAGGATCGCCGGAAAGGAGAGCTGGATGTCGGCAACGCGCATGATGAGCGAATCGACCCGTCCGCCGAAGAATGCCGCGAGCAGCCCGAGCGTCGTCCCGATCGCGAGCGCGCAGAGCGTGGACGCCACCCCGACCCCGATGCTGATCCGCAGGCCGTAGAAGATCGCCGACAGCATGTCGCGGCCCTGGTCATCGGTGCCCAGCCAAAAGGTGAACTTGCCGTCGGCCGATTGCGCGCCCGGCGCAAGGCGGCTGTCCATCACGTCGAGCTGCGCGAGGTCGTAGGGGTTTTGCGGCGAGAGAAGCGGCGCGAACAAGGCCGCGGCCAGGATCACCGCGAAAATCACAAGGCCGACCAGCGCGATGCGGCTCGCGGCGAAATCCGCGACGATGCGGTAGAACGGCGTCTCCTCCGCGTTCGCCTGCGCGCTACCCCCTCCCTCACCGTTCCAGGGGGAGGGATGGGGTGGGGGTGCGGCGTCCGGCGTGACTCGCTCGTCGCTCACTTGCCCTACGCCTTCGCGTCAGCGAGCCGCACCCGCGGATCGAGCAGCGAGTAGGCGAGGTCGACCAGCAGGTTGATCACGATGAAGAAGGTCACGATGATCAGCAGGTACGCCACGATCACCGGCCGGTCGAGCACGTGGATCGAGTCGATGAGGAGCTTGCCCATCCCGGGCCACGCAAAGATCGTCTCGGTGACGATCGCGAAAGCGATCAGCGTGCCGAACTGGAGGCCGGTCACGGTCACGATCGGGATCGAGATGTTCTTGAGCACGTGCACCCCGATCACGCGCGCGTCCGACAGCCCTTTCGCCCGCGCGAATTTGACGTAGTCCTGCACCAGGGCCTCGCGCGTGCCCGCGCGCGTAAGCCGGATGACGAGGGCCAGGTTGAAGAGCGCGAGATTGGTCGCCGGCATGATCAGGTGCTTGATGCCGTCCCAGGAGAGGAACGACACCGGGACGCCGAGCAACTCCTGCGTTGGCCCGCGCCCGCTCGACGGCAGCCAGCCAAGGTCTACCGAGAACACCATGATCAGCATCAGTCCGACCCAGAACGTCGGCAGCGAGAAGCCGAGAATCGAGACGGTCATGATGGTTTGGCCTGCGATCGAGTCGGGCTTCAGTCCCGCCCACAGTCCGAGCGGGATGCCGAACACGATCGCGATCAGCATGGCCGTGACGGCGAGCTCGAGCGTGGCCGGCATGCGCTCGAGGATCAGCTGGAGCGCCGGCACGTTGAAGACGAACGATTTGCCGAGGTCGCCGAGAAGAGCCTGCTTCAGGAACACCAGGTACTGCTCCCAGAGCGGCTTGTCGAGGCCGAGCCCCTTGATCGCGCGCTCGATGTCCGCCTGGTCGGCGTTCGGGTTGATGAGGATGTCGACCGGGTTGCCGATCGCGTACACGCCCACGAAGACGAGAGCCGACATCACGAGCAGCACCACGACGCTCTGCGTCGCCCGGCGGATCAAGTAGACGAGCACGCGCCCGGGTCCTGCCGGCTACGGCGCGCGGAACTGGTAGGCCAGGGTCAACTCGTCGGTGCGCGCGGTATAAGCGAGCCCCTTACGCATCGCCCAGCTCGTCATCTGGTGGTGGAGCGGGATGACCGCGTAGTCCTGCATCGCTACCGTCATCGCTTCGCGCGCGATGGCTTCGCGCTTGCCCTCGTCCAGCGTGGCGAGCGATTGGGTCACGAGCCTGTCCACGCGTGGGTTCGTGTACCGCCCCCAGTTCCAGGTGCCGAAACCCTTCTCGGCGTCGAACGTCGCGGCGAGCGAGCGCAGCGCGAGGTCGCCGGCGAGCGAGCCCCAGCCCAGCATCGCCACCGCGAACTCCTGGTTGCGCGCTTTCACGAAGTAGACGTTCGCCGGCGCCGTCTCGACGCGCATGGTGATGCCGGCGCGGGTGAGCATCTGCGCGAGCGCCTGCGCCAGCCGCTCGTCGTTGACGTAACGGTTGCTCGGCGCGTTGAGAACCGCCGAGAAACCGCTCGGGAAGCCCGCTTCCGCGAGGAGCTTCTTCGCGCCGTCCGCGTCGAACGGCTCGGGCTTGAGCGCGGACGCATGGCCGAACACCGACGGTGCGACGAGGTTCGAGGCGGGCACCGCCGCGCCCTCCATCACGCGCTCGACGATCCCCGGCCGGTTCACCGCCATCGAGATCGCCTTGCGGACGCGCACGTCCTTGAACGGATTGCGGTCGAGCGGCCGGCCAGACTTGTCGGTGACTCCGGGCACGCGGTCGCGGAACTGGTCGAGGTGCAGGAAGATCGTCCGCCAGGACACCTTCTGCGCGACCTGGAAGTTGGCGTTGCCGCGCAGCTTCGCCAGATCCGCGGTCGGCACCTGCTCGATCGCATCGACGTCGCCCGCAAGCAGTGCGGCCATCCGGGCGGGATCGTTCGTCATGATCCGCAGGGTGACCTTGTCCCACGCCGGCCGCGGGCCGGCGTACTGCTCGTGGCGCGCCAGCTCCACGCGGTCGCCGCGCTTGAAGGCGACGAAGTAGTAGGGCCCGGTGCCGATCACGCCCTTGCCCTGATTGAACTCCTCCGGCTTGACGCCCGAGGCGGCGCGCTTCGACACGATGAACACCGAGTTCAGGTCGTAGGGCACCATCGCGTACGGGCCCGCCGTCTTCAGCCGCACGGTGTAGCGGTCGACGACCTGCTTCGCCACGAGCGGCCGCGTGAACGGCACGAAGGATCCGGGACTGTTCACGATGGTCGCGGGGCGGTCGAGCGAGTACACGACGTCCTCCGCGGTCAGCTCGGAGCCGTCGTGGAACTTCACGCCGTGCTTCAGCTTGAACTCCCAGGTCGTGGCGTCGATGGCCTTCCAGGACTCGGCGAGGCCGGGCACGAGCCGCGCATTGTCGTCCAGGCGCGTGAGCGCATCGAACACGTGCCACGCCACCAGGTTGTTCGGCTGGAGGTTCACGAAGTGGGGATCCATCGACGTCACGTCGGCGGCGAGGGCGATCCGCAAGTCGGCGGCGGCGACCGGCGGGGCAAGAGCGAAGTCAAGCGCGAAGGCGAGCGCAGCTACGAGCGTGGCGAGGGAGCGCATGTCGGCCTCAAGGTCGGGACGCCGCGATTGTAGTGGAGGCTCGCGGCTGCCGTATCAGGCGCGGTAACATTCGCCGCATGCAGCCGCTCGGTTCACTTCCTGCGCTCGGTTCACTTCCCGCGCTTGGTTCACTTCCCGATGACGCGCGGCGCGAGCTCGCGCAGATCGGCCCGATCTGGGGCCGCGACATCCAGAAGCACCGCGACCGCGTCTTCGCGCTGTACGGCGGCTTGCTCGAGCGCGCCCCGAAGGCGGGGATCGGCGTCACCCGAGACGTGCCCTATGCCGCGCACGCGAGGCAGCGCCTCGACGTCTTCCGACCGGAAGGCGCGCGCGACGCGGACGTCGTCGTATTCGTGCATGGTGGCGCTTTCGTGCGCGGCGACAAGCGCGCGACGCCCGAGATTTACGACAACGTCCTCTACTGGTTCGCGCGCCAGGGCTGCGTTGGATTCAACATCGAGTATCGACTCGCGCCCGAGTCGCCGTATCCGGGCGGCGCGACCGACGTCGCGCTCGCGGTCGCGTGGGTGCGCGCGCACGCCCGCGAGCACGGCGGCAATCCGGCGCGGATCTGCCTGATCGGCCACTCGGCGGGCGCGACGCATGCTGCCGCGTACGCCTGCGACCCGGTCGTCCGGCCGGCCGAGGGCCACGGCCTCGCCGGCCTGGTGCTGATCAGCGGCCGGCTGCGCGCCGACGCGCGTCCCGACAATCCCAATGCGGCGGCCGTGAAGGCCTACTTCGGCGACGACGAGTCCCTGTACGAGGCGCGCTCGCCGGTCACGCACGCGGTGCACCTCGATGTCCCGGTATTCATCGCGATCGCCGAGCACGAGAACCCGCTCCTCGACGTGTACGGCGCCGAGTTCCTGCACCGCGTGAGCGCCGCCCGTGGGCGCGCGCCGCGCTTCATGCGCCTGCCTGACCACAACCACATCTCGATCGTGGCGCACTTCAACACCGAGGAGGAGATCCTCGGGCGGGAGATCCTGGAGTTCTTCGCGGCGGGCCGCTGAGCGGTGTCGAAAAAATTCGGGGGATACCTCCTCCCTGCCCCTTAGATCAGGACTGTCGAAAATCGGGAAATCGATTTTCGACAGTCCACCAACTATTGCGGCCGGAACAGGAACGCCAGCGTGTACTCGTCGATCCGCGGCGTGTAGGTGATGCCCTTCTTCGTCGCCCAGGTGTTGATCTGGTGATGGATCGGGATGATGCCGAGCTCGGTCATCGCGATGCCCACCGCCTCCTGGATCATCTTCTCGCGCTGCTGGTCGTTGATCGTTGCGAGCGCCTTCTCGAGCAGGGCGTTCACCTTGTCGTTGCCGTAGCGGCCCCACGCGAACTCGCCCCAGCCCTTCTCGGGGATGTACGTGACCAGGTGCGCGCGCAGCGGCGAGGAGGCCTCGGCCGTCGAGGCGCCCCAGCCGAGCATCGCGAAGCTGAACTCGAGCTTGCGCGCGCGGCCGAGGTAGGGACCCATCGGCAGCGTCTCGACTTTCGTCTGGATGCCGACGCGCGTCAGCATCGTCGCGACCGTCTGCATGATCTGGTCGTCGTTCACGTAGCGGTTGTTCGGCCCGTGGATCGTCATCGCGAAGCCGTCCGGGTAGCCGGCCGCGGCGAGCAGCTTCCGCGCGCCCGTCGGGTCGTATGCGTCCGGCTTGAGTGCCGGGTTGTGGCCGAACATCGGCGCCGGCACGAGGTTCGCCGACGGCACCGACAGCCCTTCCATCAGGCGGTCCCTTATCGCGTTGCGATCGATCGCCTTCGAAATCGCCTGGCGCACGCGCAGATCCATCAGTGGGTTCTTGTCGAGCGGCATGCCCGTCTTCTTGTCGAAGACGAACGGCGAGCGGTCGCGGAACTGGTCGACGTGGAAGAAGATGATCCGGTGCGAGGTCTTGGTCGAGGTCTGGAAATTCGGGTTCGTCTTCAGCTTGGCGAAGTCGGCGGTCGGGATGTTCTCGATCGCGTCGACATCGCCTGAGAGCAGCGCCGCGACGCGCGTCGGGTCGCTCGAAATGATCCGGATGGTTACCTTCTCCCAGGCGGGCTTCTGGCCCCAGTAGGCGTCGTTGCGGGCGAACTCCACGCGGTCGCCGCGCTTGAACGACACGAACTTGAACGGGCCCGTCCCGTTCATCGCCTTGCCGGAGTTGAAGTCCGCGGTGGTCGCACCGGTCGCGGTTTTCTTCGACACGAGGTAGATCGTCGAGATGTCGTTCGGCAGCTGCGGCGCCGGCGCGGGGGTGATGAAGCGGATCGTGAGCGGGTCGACGATCTGCACTTCCTTGATCGCCTTCGTGTAGGTCGTGAACGGGCCGGGCGAGTCGGGGATCTTGCCGACGCGGTCGATCGAGAACGCCACGTCCTCCGCGGTGAAATCCGAGCCGCCGTGGAACTTCACGCCCTTGCGCAGCTTGAACTCCCATGTCGTCGGTGTGACGGCCTTCCACGACTCGGCTAGGCCGGGAATGAGCCGCGAGTCGGCATCGAGCGTGATCAGCTTTTCGAAGACGTGCTCGGCGATGTTGTTGTTCGGGAAGAGGTTGACGAAGTGCGGGTCCATCGACGTCACGTCGGCGCCCATGGCGATGCGCAGTTCCTGC
>Ga0315278_10001074_pt1 | contig 23599 bp, 16 predicted proteins | sample YL17G06_0_MG_FD_203880 | JGI IMG/M metagenome (GOLD analysis project Ga0315278, IMG submission 203880) | Sediment microbial communities from Yellowstone Lake, YNP, Wyoming, USA - YL17G06_0 | ecosystem: Environmental > Aquatic > Freshwater > Lake > Sediment | place: USA: Wyoming | collected... | reverse complement strand
AGTGCGAGCGCCCCGCGTGGCTGAAGCGGAGCGAGGCGCCCGGAACGAAGCGGTCCTCGATGGCCTCGAGCCTCAGGTCGGCGCTCTCCGCGCGGCCGAACGTGACGCGGGGTCCCGCGTGGCGGGTCGCCTGGACGCGCACGTTGATGTCGTCGAGGTTGACGACCGAGGTCGCGCTCTCGCGCAACACGGCGAACAGCTCACCCTTCGCCGCCGCGATGTCGTCGATCGAGTCGAAGAACTCGAGGTGCGCCGGCAGCACGTTGGTCACGAGGGCGACGTCGGGATCGGCGAGGCGCGCCAGGAAAGCGATCTGCCCCGGTCCGTTCATCCCGATCTCGAAAACCGCGGCCTCTGCGTCGTCGGGGCACGACAGGAGCGACAGGGGCAGCCCCAGCTCGTTGTTCAAGTTTCCCATCGTGCGATGGACCTTGGCCGAAGCGCCGAGCCCCGCCGCCACGAATTCCTTGGTGGTGGTCTTGCCGGCGCTCCCCGTGATCACGACCACCTTCCCGCGAATGCGCTGCCGGGCATAGGCTCCGCAGCGCGCGAGAGCCGCGGCCACGTCGTCGACCTGGATCATGGCTGCGGGAAACGGACCGCCCCCGGACGGCGCGCGCGCGACGACGGCGAGCAGCGCGCCCGCGCGCGCCGCGTCGCCGACGAATGCATGGCCGTCGAGTTTCGTTCCGGCGAGCGCGAAGAAGGCCGCCCCCGCCGCCAGCCTGCGCGTATCGATGGCGCACGACCTTACGGACAGGGAGGGGTCGCCGGACAGGAGCGTGCCTCCTGTGGCCTGGAGCAGCTCGCTCACTCTAAGCGTCGGCACGCACCCCTCCGAAAAACCCGAGCGCGGCCAACTCGCGGCGCGCCACGTCGCGGTCGTCGAACGGCTCCACGTGGCCGTCGAACGTCTGTGTCGTTTCGTGCCCCTTCCCGGCGATCACAACCGCATCTCCCGATCGCGCTTCGCCGAGAGCGAGCCGGATGGCGGCGGCGCGGTCGGGACAATAGGACGAGCGCGCGGCGGCGCCCGCGACCGAGCCAACGCCGGCTTCGACATCGCGCAGGATGGCGAGTGGATCCTCTCTCCTGGGATTGTCGGAGGTCCCAACGACGCGATCGGCACGGAGGGCGGCGGCTCGTCCCATCCCGAATCGTTTGCCTCGGTCGCGGTCGCCGCCGCATCCGAAGACGACGAGGAGCCGGCCGGAGGTCAGCTCACGTACTGCGTCGAGGACCGCGGCGAGCGATTCCTCCGTATGCGCGTAGTCCACGAACACGGCGAACGGCTGGCCCGAGGAAATTGACTCCAGCCGTCCCGGCACGCGCGCTAGCCCCTCGATGCCGGCGGCGATGGCCGGCCCGTCGAAGCCGAGCGCGATTCCGCAGGCGGCGGCCGCCGCGGCGTTCAGCACGTTGAAGCCCGCCGGAAGCGCGGTGCGAACGTCGACGCGACCACGAGGGGTCGTCAATCGCGCCACCGATCCGGCGAGACCGGAGCGTTCCTCCTCGATACGCACGTCGGCGCCTCGCCCGTGCCCGAAGACGATGATGCGGGCCCGCGTGCGTGCGGCGAGCAAGAGCCCGCGGGGATCGTCGGACGGGAGGATCGCAAAGTCCCCCGGGCCCAGGCGGTCGAAGAGGGAGGCCTTGGCTTCGAAGTAGGCGTCGCTTCCGCCGTGGAAATCCAGATGATCGCGACCGAGGTTCAGGAAGGCGGCGACGGGGAATCGCGCGCCGGCAACGCGGTGCAGCGCGAGCGCGTGCGACGAGACCTCCATCGCGACGATCTCCGTGCCGGCCTCACGCATGGACGCGAGGAGCTCGTAGAGCTCGGTCGCTTCGGGCGTCGTCCGGGCGGCTTCCGTCTCGCGTCCGCCGAAAGCGTAGCCGACGGTCCCGATCCGGCCCGCGCATCGCCCCGCAGCGGCCGCGATCGACTCGACGAGGAAAGCGACGGTGGTCTTTCCCTTCGTTCCGGTGATCCCGACGAGCGTCATCGCCTCGTCGGGGCGTCCGAACCACTCGCGGGCGCAAAGGCCCGTCGCGAGGCGGGCCTCGGCGACTCGGACCCAGGGGACGCCCGGGCCCGGTTCGGGCGCCGGGGAGTCGGCGATGACAGCGACGGCGCCGTTGGCGGCGGCGTGCCGCGCGTGCCGCGCGCCGTCGTCCTCGGTCCCGCGCAGCGCAAAGAAGAGATCGCCGGGCTTCACGGCGCGCGAGTCGATGCGCACCCCGTGGACGAGAACGTCCGCGGGAACGGCCGTGAGCGGCACCACGCCGGCGCCGGCGAGGAGCGAGCCCAGGGCGCGAGCGTTCACCGCCGTCTCCTCGGGTCCCGAGACGCCCCCGGCGCCGAGCGCGCCGCGACCAGCACAGGTGCCGATTCCTTGGCCTCGACGCTGGCCCGGGCGCGGCGCTCGTCCTCGATGACCTGCGCGAAGTCGCCGAGGTGGAGCGTGCACGCCTGCCCCGTCGCGAGGACAGTTCCCGCCGAGGGAGCCTGTCGCACGACGACGCCGCTACCATCGATTCGCGTGCGGTAGCCGCGTGCGACCAGACTGGCCACGGCTTCGCGGGCCGTCTTGCCGCGCAGGTCGGGGACCTGTCCCTGAGTCGTGACCAGCAGCGTCGGTGCGTCGTCGACGCCCTTCGCGTCGTTTCTCGGCTCTCGCTTCGGCTTCTTCTTGGCCGCGTCCTTCTCGGCCTGCGCTTTGAGCTCGTCGCGACGAGCTTCCCAGGGATCGTCGTCCGGAGCTACGCGCAAATAGGCGAGCGCGTCGGCCATGATCCGCGAAAAAACAGGTGCCGCGGCCAGGCCTCCGTAGTAGAAGCCTCCGCGAGGCGTGTCCATAACGACGAAGCCCACCAGCGCCGGATCGCGCAGGGGGCCGAATCCTCCAAACGACGCGAAGTACTCGTTTTCCGTGTAGACACCGCTGCCCGGGCGAACTTTCTTCGCGGTTCCCGTCTTGCCCGCGATGTGATAGCCGGACACCTTCGCGTTTCCTCCGGTGCCGCGGAGGACGACGCCTTCCATCATGTTCGTCATCGTCACCGCGGTTCGCGCGGAGACCACGCGGCGCGGTTCCGGAGGCTCTTCGGCGAGGAAGTGCCCATCTTCGTCGCGCGTACCAAGGACGATGCGCGCGGGAACGAGGATCCCTTCGTTCGCCAGCGTCCCGTAGGCTTGCGCGAGCTGCAGAGGGGTCACCTCGATTTCGTACCCGATCGACATGGCGGCGGGCGACGTCGCGGACATCCTCGCGAGCGACGTGATGTTCCCGTTGCGCTCGCCGACGAGTTCGACCCCGGTTTTACGGCCGAAGCCGAAGCTCACGATCATGTCCCTCAGGGCCTCCCGAGAGAGCGTCCGTCCGACCTGGACCATGCCGACGTTCGACGAATGCTCGAGGATCTCGCGTACCGACAACACGCCGTACTTGTGCACGTCGGTGTAGGACTTGCCGGCCACGGTGTACGACGCGCAATTGAAGCGTTGCTCGGGAGTGACCGTGCCGTGCTCGAGCGCGGCGGAAGCGCTGACCACCTTGAACGTCGAGCCCGGTTCGAGCGAGTCGGTGACCGCCCGGTTGCGGCGTGCCTCGGCGGGGCCTTTTCCGGAAGCCCGAGGGTCGAAGGTCGGACGGTTTGCGAGCGCCAAGATCTGCCCGGTCTTGGGGTTGAGGAGAATGGCCGAGGCCGCCTTCGCCCCGGTCTCCTCCATCGCTCGGTCGAGCTCGCGCTCGACGACGTGCTGCAGGACGAGGTCGATCGTGAGGACGACGTCGTGGCTCCGCTTGGTGGGAGGGCGGAGGAGTTGAAGGATCATCTTGTCCTTCGCGTCGCGCGCCGCGAGGTACTTCGTTGAATCGCCCTGGAGGGCGTCGTCGAAGGTGGCCTCGATACCCTCCCGTCCCTGCTGGTCGACGTCGGCGAAACCGACGACGTGCACCCCGAGCGACCCCTGGGGATAGAAGCGCTTCGGTTCTTCCTGGAAGTCGATGGGACCACCCTTGTAGATGAGCTTGGGGTCGAGATTCGCGATGGCACGAGAGGTTTGCGGGTCGAGGCGGCGCTTGAGCCACACGAAGGGCACGTCCGAGACGAGAAGGGCCCGCAACTCGGACTCGGTGCGGGCGAGGTAAGGCGCGAGCAGGCGCGCCGCTCGGTCGGCGTCTTTTCTCAGGCGCGGAGGGTGGGCGTAGAGAGACCGCGTGGTGATGCTGACGGCGAACTCGCGTCCCGCTCGGTCGACGATCGATCCGCGCCGGCCGCCGATCTCGATGACCTGCTGGTGCTGGCGCCGTGCTTGCGCCCGGAGCACGTCGGCCTTGAGAACCTGCAGATCGCCCAGGCGCGCCGCCACGGCCACGGCGGCGAATGCGACGACCGCCGCTACGATGAGGACGCGGTTTCGGATCGAGCTCTGATTCACGACGGCGGGGATCCTTCTCACGCGCTCATGGGTTCAACTCCCGATCAGCGCGACGCGGGCCGATGGGAAGGTGCGGCGGACGGCGCCGGCCGACCGAGTTCCGCCGCAGACACGACAATGACCCGCGCCGTCTTGGGGTGCTCGAGTCCGAGCCCGACACCGGCGCGCTGCTCGACCGCGGGGAGAGATTCCATGACCGCCTTCTCGATGGTCAGTCGGCGCTCCGCGTCGGTCAACCGGGCCTCCAAGCCGCGCAGGTCTTCGATGGCGTAACTCGTCTCCACGTAGGACATGGTCTGCAAGAGGTAGACCGCCAGCGGCACGAGCGCGATCGCCACGCCGAGAACGACCTTGAAGACCCAGACTGAGTGACGGTTGTCCACCTCGCGGTGGACCGCGCTATTGCGCCAGCCACGGTCGGATGCGGACGCGGGACGGCTCATCACAGTCTCTCCACCGCGCGCAGTTTGGCGCTCCGCGCACGCGGGTTCGACGCGTTTTCGGCGAGCCCCGGGACGATGGGGCGTGACGTGACGGCCCGGACGATGTTCTCGCGGCCGCAGCCGCAAACCGGCAGGCCTGGCGGACAGGTGCAACGATGCGCCAGGCCGTTCATCGATGTCTTGACCGCGCGATCCTCGAGCGAATGAAACGATATGACCGCGAGGCGGCCGCCGCGGCGAAGGAGCGACACGGCTCCCGAGACGAGGGCCGGAATGCCCTCGATTTCGCGGTTCACCGCGATGCGTAGCGCTTGAAACGTGCGAGTCGCGGGATGGATCCGAAACCGGCGCGCGGCCGGGCCGGCCGTCTTTTCCACGAGAGAGGCCAGATCGTGCGTCGTCGCGATCGGCCGTTTGGAACGCTCGCGGACGAGAGCGCGGGCGATCCGCCCGGCGAGTCGCTCCTCGCCCCACGTGGCGATGATGTCGCGCAGCCCGGACACGTCGAGCGTCGCCACGAGGTCCGCGGCGGACGGGCCGTTCGACTCCGGGTCCAGCCGCATGTCCAGAGGGCCGTCCGTCGAGAACGCGAATCCACGTGATGGATCGTCCAGTTGCAACGACGAGATGCCGAGATCGGCGAGCACCGCGTCGACGACGACGACGTCAACGCCGTGGAGCAGTTCGACCACATCGCGGTGGTCGCCGAGAAGTGGGATGAATCGATCGCCGAAACGGGCCAAGCGCCCGCGTGCGAACGCGATCGCGGCCGGGTCGCGGTCGATGCCGATCACGCGCCCGCTCGGACCGATCAACTCGAACAGCGCTTCGGCGTGACCTCCGGGCCCGAGCGTCGCGTCCACGACCGTCGCGCCAGTGGCGGGGCGGAGCAACGCCAGCGACTCCTCTAGAAGCACGGGGCGATGAGGGACGTTGGGTTGCGTCAACGTGTCCTCGCAGTCGATGGCGGAAGCGGCCGGCATGAATTCCTTTCTTTCTCCGTCGTCAGATTCCAAGGTCCGAGAGAGTCCCGAGATCGCCGTCGGTGAGCGGGTCTGCGTGGAGGCGCTCCTCGAACGCCGTGCGGTTCCAGACCTCGAGGAAATCCTGTTGCCCCAGGACGACGACTTCGCCCCGGACGTCCGCGCGCTCGCGCAAGAGGGGGTGAATCAAGATGCGTCCTTGGGCGTCCATCGGACTCGACTGGCCGAAGTAATTCACGGCATTCTTGAAGCGCATCACCGACGGGTTCAGCGACGATGCGCGCGAGAGGCGCTCTTCGATGCGGAGCCACACGTCCATGGGGTAGATGCGAACCGAGTCTCCGCGAAGGCTCGTCACGAAGTAGTCGGATCCGAACTTCGGCTCGAGCACGGCTCGAAACGAGGCCGGCAGCTTCAGCCGGCCCTTCTCGTCGAGTTTTGCGAGCGAGCTTCCTCGCAACATCGCTCCGCCTTCCTTCCGCCGGCTCGGAGAGAACGGGGATCGCGCGAACCAGCGTCGCGCTCGTAGGACCTCTCGCCTCTTTAGACCCGTGCCGCCCGTGGGTATCGGTGAAGTGTTGGTGGGCCACTATGCCCACTTCACTCCACTTCTGACCACCGCGCGAATGGTAAGAACCTTAACAAATGATGTCAAGAGGTTTATGAAGGAGTTTGCGTCGAATGACTAGCGAAAGTCAAGCGCAAAACAAGGCCGGACGCGTAACAGGATTCTCGAACCGCGAACTACGGGATGGGAGTGCTCGAATTCGCAGGCACGGGGCCATCGCGCATGCCGCTTCCTTTCGCGCCGAGCGGATCGACCCCATCAGGGCCGTCCTGGATCCCATAGGTCTGGTTCCCGGTGCCTACGGTCGGGAGGTCCACCATCCCGACACCTCGCACAGCCCGGAAGACGTTGAGCAGGCGATCACCCACGAAAAACAGCGCTGTCATCGGCCCGTCGAGTTGTGGGATGTGGTTGGTGACGATTGGGTTCTTCGCCGCCGGTCGGGTAACCGAGCCTCCGGCTGCCAACGTGGCAGATGCAGAACCCGCCAGCGCGGTTGCGAGCATCAGGACGAGGAACGCGCGTTTCTTAACCATCGCTACGCCTCCTTTCCACGAAAGCATCGAAGGTTTCGACCTCGAGGAATCGGCGCTCCAAACTGGACCGCAGGGCCTTCAGGCGCCCGAATGCGATTTTTTCGCGGGTTGGATTCCCCTGGTTGGTCGCCATCTTCCACTCGTAGAACGCATTGAAGAAGAGAATGTCCGTATATTTTTCGGGGGCGCCGGCAAGCGTGTCGGACTGGCGGATGCAGGACTGCGCTTGATCGGTTTCGCCCGCACGGAAATGCGCTTCGCCCAGATTGCTCCACGCCTGTGCTTCAAGGCGCCGGAGTCCTGCGGTGCGCGCGTCCGCCAGGGCCGAGCGCAGGAGGCGGACCCCCTCTTTCATCTTGCCCAGGGCGACGTAGCAGTCCCCGACGTTGATGCGGACGCGCACAGCTTCATGCTGTTCGCCGCATGTTTCGTAGAGCGAGCCTGCCTCGCGATAACGGTCGATCGCGGCCAAATGTTGCTTGTTTTGAGCCAGCACGCGTCCGAGCGTATGGAGCGCGCGCGCTGCCACGAGATTCAGTCCCGCGGCCCTTGCCAGAGCGAGCGCCTTCTCGGCTTCGACCTCGGACAGAAGCAAGTCCCCTTGGTCCGCGTGGAGGTTCGACAGGATCAAGAACGCCCGCGCGATGAGGGTGGGTGAGAGCTTGCCCGACGAACGCAAAGCATGACGCAACTCTTGCTCAGCCAACGCGAGCTTCCCGAGCCGAGACAGGGCCATCGCGAGGTTGATACGCGTCTGGGCCATTGATTCCTGAGCGCCTGCGAGGTTGTCGCCATCGTGAAGTTGGTCGAGTGCGAAGTCGTAGTAGGCGAACGCTTGCCGGTATTCGCCCGCCTTGAGCGCGGCGTTTCCCTCATTGACGAGCTCCGTGGGTTCGCCATCGTGGGACTTCGAAACCTCGCAGGCTTCAAGGTCGACCACGTCCGAAAACGCCTGGACCGAGACGTTGAAGACGCTCGCGAGCACGCGCAGCTTGTCAAAGGAGGGATAGCAAATGCCCTTCTCGTAGCGAGAAAGCTGCGAATTGTCGATCTCGCCGCCCTCCGCTTTCGCGCGCTCTTCGACGCGCCGCAGCGAGTAGCCGTAGCCGACGCGCAGGCGGCGGAGGTAACTACCCAGCCGAACACTGCCCTTGAGAGCGCTCTCCGCGTGAGCTTCCATGGCCATACCCCCCATCGGCTTCAACATCTGGCCGTCCCCCATTGCTCCATACAGAGTCTACTCCGTGGAATTCACTCTGCCAGTGAGTTTCCGCCGATATCAGGGTGCCGGCAAGCGGGGATCCGGTAGAACGGCATCGGCTGCGGGGAATGTGCAGCACCCAAATCTGCGCCTTTGGCGGTGTGTAACTTCCCGGGATCAGGTCGAGATCCCCTGGTCCCGGGATGAAATATCCCCCTAGAATCCCCTGGCGATGGTTCGGCTTGGCGGAAGGAGGCGGTTCCTGCCTCCCCTCGGGGGGGGAGAGACCGCGCGCGCATTCACGATTTTCGCCATGCTGGCGGTCCTTCTGGCAGGTCTGGGTTGGGGGTCCCATGCGGCGGCCCTTCAGGACATGAGTCAACGGGCCGGATTCGACCACATGCTCCGAGCGACCCAAGAGGCCCGGAGCGTGGCCGAGGCGGTGACTTCTCTCGGCCGAGGTCCGGCGGGCATTAACTTCTACCTCCTTCGCAAGAACCTGGCTCCCTTGGAGAGGTTCCTGGCAGAGCGGCTCGCCGCTCGGCCGGACCTACGCTTCGTCGAGGTTCGCGACCGCTTCGGGACGCGGGTCGCGGCCGTTCCGTCCAACGTGATCCCGAACGCCGCTGGAATTCCAAGAGCCCAGGTGACGCTGATGCTTGGCGGCGTCCCACAGGGGGATGTCCGCGTCGGTGTTTCGACGGAAGCGATCGACCGTGACATCGAGGCCCTTCGCCGATCCCTTCGCATCAAAATCGCGGCTGCCGTGACGTTGGGGATCGGCCTTCTTGTCGTTGGCCTCTTCTACTCCTTGCGCCTCATTCGGAAAAACCGCGAGTTGGAGCATGCCCGCCAGTCCGCAGCGCGGGCGGAGTATCGCGTAAATCTCGGCTCGGGTCTCGCGCACGAGATCCGCAATCCGCTCAACTCGATGAACATGAACTTGCAGATGCTCGAAGAAGAGCTCCAAGGCGTGCCCGAGCTCGAAGGCGGCGAGCATGTCGAGATGCTTCGTTCGATGCAGGGGGAGATCAAGCGCATCGCGAACTTGATCGACGTGTTCTTGCAGTACGCCCGCCCCGCAACACCCCAACTCGAGGTCAAGGATCTGAACGACGTGCTGACCGCAACCGCGCGGTTTCTCCAGGCCGATTTTCGTCAGAGCGGAGTCGACCTCGTCCTCGATCTCGAGCCTCTCCTTCCTTCGGTTGAGCTGGATGAAGGGCAATTGCGCCAAGCGCTCCTCAACATCCTCGGTAACGCGCGACAGGTGATGCAGCCCGGGGGGCAGGTGCGGGTCGCCACCCGTGCCGGAATGGGTGGAGAGGTCGTCGTCGAGATTGCCGACACCGGTCCCGGGATTCCGGCCGATTCGATAGAGAAGATCTTCGAGCCGTTTTTCTCGAAGCGCACCGGCGGAACGGGTCTCGGTCTCGCGATCGCGCGGCAGATGGTGGAAAACCACAATGGGCGCATCGAGGTCGACAGTCAGCTCGGCAAGGGAACCACGTTTCGCATCCGCCTCCCGCGTCGCCACAACCGTGCCGGAGTCGCCGCGCCGGGGACCAAGGCGTCGCGATGAACGCGTCGAAGGAGGACCCGAGGGCTCGCGCCAAGGTGCTTCGCGAGCAGATCGCCCACCACCGGAGGACGTACTACGTCGACGACGCTCCGGAAATCTCGGACGCCGAGTACGACGCGCTCGAGCGAGAGCTCCGAGCGATCGAAGCGGAGCATCCGGAGCTCGTCACGCCCGATTCGTCGAGCCTTCGCGTGGGCGGAGAGCCCAGCGACGCCTTCGTCAACGTGCGCCACCGCACCCCGCTGCTCTCGCTCGACAACGCCTACTCCGAGGACGACCTGCGTGCCTGGGACGACCGACTGACGCGCGCGGTGGGCCGGTCGGTCGATCGCTACGTCGTTGAGCCGAAGATCGACGGGCTTTCGATCGCGCTGTGGTATCGGGAAGGACTCTTGGAGCGTGCCGTGACCCGCGGGGACGGGATTGTCGGAGAAGACGTGACCGCGAACGTGCGTACGATCCGCTCGATCCCCGACCGCCTTTTGCGCCCTGCGCCTTTCGTCGAGGCCCGCGGAGAGATCTTCATGCCCCGCGCGTCGTTCCAGGCGCTCAACGAGGCGCGGCGAAGTTCAGGCGAGCCCCCGTTCGCCAACCCGCGCAACGCCGCGGCCGGCTCACTGCGCTTGCTCGACTCCGGGATGACCGCGTCACGGAAGCTCGACGGTTTTTTCTACGTGCTCGCGGAAATCGAAGGCGAGGATCCGCCGTACACGCACGTTGAAGGGCTCGCTCGCCTCGAGGCTTTAGGGTTTCGCGTGAATCCCCTGAACGCGATCTGCCGCTCGTTCGACGATGTGATGGCCGGCATTGACGCGATCCGTGGCCTGCGGGACCAACTCGAGTACGAGATCGACGGCGCCGTCGTGAAGGCGGACGATCTCGACTTGCAGCGGCACGCCGGCTCGACGAGCAAGTTTCCACGATGGGCGGTGGCGTACAAATACCCGCCCGAGCAGGCGCAAACGCGCGTGCTCCACATCGTCGTCCAGGTCGGACGTACCGGAGCGCTCACACCGGTCGCGGAACTCGCGCCTGTCGCGCTCGCCGGAACGACGGTGTCGCGTGCAACGCTCCACAACGAGGACGATGTGGCGCGCAAGGACGTGCGGGTGGGCGACACGGTCGTCATCGAGAAGGCCGGCGAGATCATCCCGCAGGTGATGCGCGTCGTGACCGAGCGGCGTGCGAAGGGGGCCAAGCGATTCAGCATGCCGAAGGTGTGCCCGGTGTGCGGCTCCCAGGCGGTGCGCGAAGAGGGCGAAGTCGTCACCCGCTGCACCGGGGTGTCGTGCCCGGCGAAGCGCCGCGAAGCCCTCCTGCACTTCGCCTCGCGCCCCGGCATGGACATCCAGGGATTGGGCGACGCGCTCGTCGATCAGCTTCTCGGCAAGGAACTCGTGCACGATGTCGCCGACGTCTACGGATTGGACGCGGGCGCTCTGGGGGATCTTCCCCGCATGGGAAAGAAATCGGCGGAAAACGTCGTCGGCGAGATCGAGGCGTCCAAGGTGCGTCCGCTGCACCGACTGCTTTTCGCGTTGGGTATCCGCCACGTCGGCGAGCGAGCGGCGCGCATTCTGGCCTCCTCGGTCGGATCGGTCGACGCCCTGGAGAAAGCGCCGCAAGCGTCACTCGAGGCGATTCCCGAGATCGGCCCTAAAACCGCCGCGGCGGTCCGGATGTTTTTCGATCAGCCTAGGAATCGCGAGCTGATCCGGCGTCTGGCGCAGGCGGGGGTGCGCACCGAAGCTGCGGAGGAGGAGCTCGCTCCGATTCGACCGCCGGACTCCGCGTTCGCGGGTAAGACCGTGGTCCTGACGGGAACACTGCCCGACCTGAGCCGGGACGAGGCGAAGGCGCGGATCGAGGCGCTCGGGGGCCGCGTGTCGGGGACCGTGAGCAAGAAGACCGACTTCCTGATCGCGGGGGACGAGCCGGGGTCCAAATTGGACAAAGCCGTGAAACTGGGGGTGCGCGTCGTGGGTCCCGAGGAATTCGCCCGGATGACGGCTGCTACAATCCCAGACAGGGCATGAGCGAAAGCATCCACGTCGTCGTCATCGAGGACGAAGCCGCCAATCGGGAGAGCTACGACCGGGCTCTCTCCAAGATCGGTTACCGGGTCGCGGCGTTCGCCGAGGCCGAGTCCGCGTTCCGCCACCTCCGCGCTCACCGGGACGTCGTGCTCGTCATCACCGACCTGATGATGCCGGGCACCGACGGTTTCGGCGTGCTCGCGGCGGCGCGCGAAATCGATCCGGACGTTGGCCTCTTGATGATCACCGGCCATGGCTCCGTCGAGTCGGCGGTCGACGCGATGAAGCGAGGAGCGGACGACTACCTCACGAAGCCCGTCGATCTGTTCGAGCTCCGCAAGCGGGCGTCGGCGATTGTGGAGAAGCGGCTCCTCTCGCGCCGCGTTGTCGAGCTCGAGAGCCGGCTCGGCGAGAAGTTCGGGAAGCTCATCAGCCATTCGAAGCCGATGGAGGCGCTTTTCCGCCAGATGGAAATGGTCGCGCCGACGCGCTCGAACGTGCTGATCGTCGGCGAGTCGGGGACGGGGAAGGAGCTCGTCGCGAATGCCCTCCATGAGAACTCGCCGCGCAAGGACGCGCGTTTCCTCCCGATCAACTGTGCCGCCATTCCTTCGGAGATCCTGGAGTCCGAGCTGTTCGGGCACGAGCGGGGGTCCTTCACGGGGGCGACCGGGCGCAAGATCGGAAAGTTCGAGCTCGCCGACAAGGGAACGCTCTTTCTCGACGAGATCGGCGAGCTGCCGCTCGAAATGCAGGTCAAGCTCCTCCGCGTGTTGGAGACGCGGGAGTTCATGCGAGTCGGCGGCACCGAGACGATCAAAGTGGACATCCGCCTCGTCGCGGCGACGAACTCCGACCTCGAAGCGGCTGTCGAGCGAGGAGCCTTCCGCAACGATCTCTACTACCGCCTCAAGGTCGTCACCCTCCGCATCCCGCCGCTCCGCGAGCGCCGGGAAGACATACCGCTTCTCGCGAACCACTTCCTGGCGATGTTCGCGAAGGAAAACGATCGCGACGGGATGAAGTTCGCCCCTGACGCGATGCGCGCGATCGTCAACGCGCGATGGGAAGGGAACGTCCGCGAGCTGCGCAACGTCGTCGAGAGCCTCGTCGTGCTGACGCCCTCGACGGAAATCCGGGTCGCGGATCTTCCGGAAGAATTGAAGCGTTTCGCGAACGGCGAGTTTCATCCCCGAGCAGCGGAGCCGACGGCCGCAACGTCCGCGGCGACGGGTCCGAGTTCGAGCCTCACGATGGACGAGATCGAGCGGCGGGCCATTCTCGGCGCCCTCGACCGGACCGGAGGCAACCGCACCCAGGCGGCGGAATTGCTGGGAATCGGCCTGCGCACACTGCAGCGCAAGCTCAAGGAATACAAGCTCGCCGGGAACGCGGAGTCCGAGTCGTGACAAGCCGGGATGCGGTCAATCCGGCCGGGCGCCCGCGTCGGAGCGCCAGTTTGGCACGAGGGCTGTTGCAGAACTGCTGGGATCCCGCGGCTTTCCGATCCGTCGGGTGCCTTGCGATCAGGCACGACAATTGCGATTGCAATGGATCGGCATGACACCCCTCGGGCACCATCGCTACACCGTTCTCGTCGTCGATGACGACCCCTCCGTGCTCGACTGCTACCGGAAGCTCCTCAGTCGCGCCGGCTACAAGACGATCACCGAAAGCGAACCCCGCCGAGTTCTGATGGACGGACGGAATCTCGAGGACGTCGATCTGCTCCTCGTCGATTACAAGATGCCGGAGATGGACGGTCTCACCCTGCTGGCCGAGCTGCGGCGCAGGGAGTTCAAGGCGCGCTGTATTCTGGTCTCGGCTTTTCTCAACGATGGGGTGAGGCAACAGGCGAGACATCTCGGCGTCGATCATGTCCTCGACAAGCCGGTCGACGTCGGGGTTCTCCGGAGCGCGGTCGCCGACTTGCTGCCGACGGAAGGCGGACGCATCGCCGGCCGCGCCGTTTGATCGTCACCCCATTTTTCGGAGGTCACCCGTCATGAGTCGCAAGTCGAGTGTTGTGGCGCTGCTCGGCGTCGTCGCGGTCAGCATCGTCTTCGGAATGATCCTGGGAGGGCGTCTGAACGCGCCCGCCGTGATGCACGCCGCACCTGCGGTGGCGACGGCGGCTTTCCCGGCGGCGACGTCGGCGCCCGAGCGCACCGTGTCCCTCCCTGACTTTTCGGAGATCGCCTCGGATACTCTCCCCGCGGTCGTCGGCGTGCAGAGCACAACGGTCGACAAGAACGGCGACTCTGACGAAGGGGGAAACGAGAGCCCGGAAGATCCGTTGTTTCGGTTCTTCTTCGGCCCCGGCGGACCGCAAACTCCGCGGGGTCACCCCCAAATCAACCCGCGGCAGCGACAACCCGAGCGCCGCGTCTCCTCGGGCTCCGGATTCATCATCACGAGCGACGGCTACATCCTGACCAACAACCACGTGGTCGAGGGCGCGACCAAACTGCAGGTGACGCTCGACACCGGGGAGAAGTTCGAGGCCGAAGTCATCGGGACCGATCCGATGATCGATCTCGGACTCATCAAGATAGACCCCAAAGGAAAGAAGCTCCCGACCCTGCCCCTCGGTGACTCCGACTCCCTCAAGGTCGGGCAGTGGGTGATGGCGATCGGAAACCCGTTCGAACTCGAGCGCACCGTGACCGTTGGCGTCGTCTCCGGCAAGAAGCGGCAGGTTTACTCCGGCCCCACAACCGTGCCCGGTCTCGCGAACTTCATCCAAACCGACGCTGCGATCAACTTCGGCAACTCCGGCGGACCGCTCATCGATGGCCAGGGGCGCGTGGTTGGGATCAGCACGGCGATTCAACGCGGCGAGATGGCGGAGGGGATCGGCTTCGCGATTCCGATCAATGAAGCGCGCAAGGCGGCGGAAGAGCTTCGTGCCGACGGCTCGGTGAAGCGTGGCTATCTCGGCATCACGATGAGCGCAACCGGCATGAACGACAGTGCCAAGGCGTATTACAAGCTCACCGACAATAACGGAGTGATTATCTTGGGCGTGGCCGACAAGGGCCCCGCCGCGGACGCCGGCATCCGGAAGAATGACGTGATCCGCAAGATCGACGGCAACTCCGTAAAGGACAACCAGGATCTGCTCGCGATGATCGCCTCGCGCAAACCCGGCGAGACCGTCAAGCTCGAGATCCTGCGCGGCGGCGCAACCATGAAAGTCGACGTCACGCTCACCACCCGACCGAATTTCGATTCGGGGGGACCGGAGGCCGAACCCAAGCCGGAAGACGACGCAACGGTATCGGTCTCGAGCGAGGGGCTCGGCATCAAGGTTCAAGCGATCCCGTCGTTTGCACGCAGGCAGCTCGAGATGGACGCCGATGCTCCTGGAGTGATGATCGTCTCGGTCGATCCTGAATCCGATGCCGCCGCGGAGGGCCTGTCTCAGCGGCAGGTCATCACGTCGATCGACGACGTCCCCCTCAAATCCGTCGCCGAATGGAACCGCATCGTGAAAGATCTGAAGCCGGGCGAGTCGGTGAAAGTCGACGTCGATCTCGGCGGCCGGATCGAGATCGTTTTTCTGACCGTCCCTCAGCCGAAGTCCAAGTAGATCGAAACCTCCCGCCCGCGTCGCGCGATCCCGAGAGGGTCGCGCGGCGTGTGTTATTTTGCGGGCACCATGGCGCCGCGCCGAAAACCGCTCGTGCTCGTCGTCGATGACGAGAGCGATATCCGATCGTCGCTCCGTATGATCCTCGAGTACGAGGGGTACGAGTTTTCCGAGGCGTCCTCCGGCGAAGAGGCCCTGAAGCGACTCGACACCGAGCGCCCCGATGTCGTCCTTCTCGACATCAAGATGCCGCGCATGGACGGGCTCGAGATCCTCGCCCGGGTCAAACAGTCGGATCCCGCGCTTCCCATCGTCGTCATCTCCGGGCACGGCACGATCGCGACCGCGGTCGAGGCGACGCGCCTGGGGGCTTTCGATTTCATGGAGAAGCCCCTCGAGCGCGACCGCGTCCTTCTCGTCGTGCGCAACGCGCTCGAGAGCGGCCGCCTCGAGAAGGAAAATCGCGACCTGAAACTCACGTTCGAGGAGCGGTTCAAGATGATCGGCGCTTCGGCCGCGATGAATGCCGTTTCCGGCCAGATCGCGCTCGCGGCGCCGACGAAGGCCTCGGTCCTCGTCACCGGAGAATCGGGCACCGGCAAGGAACTGGTCGCCCGGGCCATCCATCGGAACAGCCCGCGCGCCGGAAAGGCGTTCGTCAAGGTCAACTGCGCGGCGATTCCCGAAGAGCTCATCGAATCCGAGCTGTTCGGCCACGAAAGGGGATCGTTCACTGGGGCTCTCCGCAACCAACCCGGGAAATTTCTGCAGGCCGACGGCGGGACGATCTTCCTCGACGAGGTCGCTGACATGAGCCTGAGGGCGCAGTCGAAGGTCCTCCGGGCGCTGCAGGACGGCGAGATCGAGCCGGTGGGCGCCGCCAAGTCTTTCGTGGTGGACGTTCGCGTGATCGCGGCCACGAACAAACGCCTCGAAGACGAGATCGCGCACGGCCGCTTCCGCGAAGATCTGTTCTTCCGCCTCAATGTCGTACCCATCCGCGTGCCGCCCCTGAGGGAACGCCGCGAGGACATCGCCCAGCTCGTCGCCTGGTTCGCGGAATCGTTTTGCAGCGAGAACGGACTCAAGGCCAAGGTGATTGCGGAAGACGGGATCGAAGCGCTCTCTCGACTTCCCTGGCGCGGAAACGTGCGCGAGTTGAGAAACGCGATCGAGCGTCTCGTGATCATGACGCCGGGAGGAGCCGTTCACGCCGCCGACATCCCGGCCGGGCTGGGCTTGGCCCCCCCGGGGAAACCCGAAGCCGAAGGTCAGCCCGCGGGATCGGGATCGGCCACGCTCCAGAATTTCAAGGATGCCGCCGAGCGCGCGTTCATCATCGCCAAGCTCGAAGAGCACGACTGGAACGTCGCGGCCACGGCGAAGGCGATCGACACGCCAAGGTCCAATCTGTACAAGAAACTCGAGGCGTACGGCATTCGCCGGGAAACGGACGGCTAGCATGATCGGAGATCGCGACGTCGTCGTCGTGGCAGGAGCGCGCACGCCGTTCGTCAAGGCGGGCACGCTGTTCCGGAGGGTCGGGGCCGTCGAGCTCGGCCGCGCGGCGGTCCGCGAGGCGATCGAGCGCGCCGAGATCGACGCCGAGGCGATCGACGAAGTCATCGTCGGGAACATCGCCGGGCCCGCCGCCGCCGCCAACGTCGCCCGCGTCATAGCGCTCGAGGCGAAAATTCCCGGAAAAGTCCCCGCGTTCACGGTCAGCCGCAATTGCGCCTCGGGGATCGAGAGCGTGGTCGAGGCCGCCTACCGGATCCGGTCCGGGGACGCCGATCTCGTCGTTGCCGCGGCGGTCGAGTCGATGTCGCGGATACCGTTCCTCTTCGGTGACGAGGCGCAAGACATCTGGACGTCGATCGCCCGCGCGCGCAACCTCGTGTCGCGGCTGGCGGCCTTCGCTCGCTTCCGCCCGCGCCACTTCCAGCCGGTCGTCGCGCTCGAGCTCGGACTCACCGACCCCGTGTCGGGCCTCAACATGGGCGAGACCGCCGAAGTGCTCGCCCGCGAGTTCGGGATCGGTCGCGACGAGCAAGACGCCTTTGCGATGCGGAGCCACAGGCTCGCGGCCGCGGCGTGGAACGAGGGGCGGATGCAGGGTGAGGTGATCCCGTTGCCGGTCCCGCCGAGATTCGACGAGAGCGCGGAGCGGGACAACGGCGTTCGCGAGAATCAAACGTTAGAGGCGCTCGCGAAACTGAAACCTCTTTTCGACCGCCGGTTCGGAACGGTCACCGCGGGCAACTCGTCCCAGATCACCGACGGCGCCGTCGCGCTCGTTCTCGCTTCGGGCGAGAGGGCGCGTACGCTCGGCCTCCCGGTGATGGGGAAGATCCGATCGTGGGGATTCGCCGGGTGCGATCCGGAGCGGATGGGGATCGGGCCGGTCCTCGCAGCGCCGATCGCCCTCCGGCGCGCGGGCGGGCTCACGATGGCCCGCATGGAGCGCGTCGAGATCAACGAGGCGTTCGCGGCGCAGGTGCTCGCGTGCCTGAAGGCGTTCGATTCGCGCTCGTTCTGCGAAGACAATCTCGGCACCGGGGCGGTGGGCGCTCCGGCTCTCGAACGCGTCAACGTCAACGGCGGCGCGATCGCGCTCGGCCACCCGGTCGGCGCGTCGGGAGGACGGTTGATCCTGACGTTGCTGCGCGAAATGGCGCGGGCGAATGTGTCGCTCGGCCTCGCGACCTTGTGCATCGGCGGCGGTCAAGGCGGCGCCGTCTTGGTCGAGAGGAGCTAGCCGGATGAGCGATGCTGCCGGCATGAATCACTGGATCGACCCGAACGGGATCATCCACGTCGTCTTCGATCGGCGCGACGACAAGGTCAACCTGCTCACGCCCGACGTGCTCTCCGACCTCGGCGAGTTGCTCGAATCCGTCCGCGGCCGCGAAGACGTGCGCGGGCTGATCTTCAAGAGCGCCAAGGCGGGAAACTTCATCGCCGGGATGGACATCGAGGTTATCGCCTCGTTCACCGACGCCTTCAAAGCCGCGGAAGGGGCTCGGTTCGGACAGATCGTCTTCCAAAGAATCGCCGATCTGCCGGTCCCTTCCGCGTGCGCCATCAACGGCGTCTGCTTCGGCGGCGGCACGGAGCTCGCTCTCGCTTGCACCGTGCGGGTCGCGTCCGATTCGAAGGCCGTGAAAATCGGGCTTCCCGAGACGCAACTCGGGATCATCCCCGGTTTCGGCGGCACGCAGCGGCTGCCCCGCCTGGTGGGCCTCGTGCCCTCGCTCGACCTGATCCTGTCCGGCCGCACGCTCGACGCCAAGCGCGCGCAGAGAATGGGACTCGTCGATCTCGTCGTTCCCGAGGCGTACCTCGAGCGCGAGACGATCAAGCTGATGTTGAAGGCCGCCGTGGGCCTCAAACGCCACCGATCTCTGACCGCGCGTCTCGTCGAGATCACGCCGCCGCTTCGCCGCTTCGTCATCGGCAAGGCGCGGAAGGCCGCGGAGGCCAAGGCGAGCCCCGAGAGCTATCCGGCTCCGTTCCGCGCGCTCGAGGCGATCGACGCGGCGTTTTCCATGCCGATGTCCCAGGGGCTCGATCTCGAAGCGCGCATCGTCGGCGAGCTGGTGCCGACGAGGACGGCGAAGAACCTGATGTGGCTCTTCAAGAGCCAGTCGGCACTCAAGAAAGACGCCGGAGGCATCGTCGCCCTCCCTCGGAAGGTGCGCCGCGCAGCCGTGCTGGGGGCGGGAATCATGGGAGGGGGAATCGCCCAGCTGATCGCCGACAAGGGGATTCCCGTTCGCCTCAAGGACCTTCGCGGGGACGCTCTGCTTGCGGCGCTGCGGCAGGCGTCCAAGATCTGGCGCGAACAGGTGGAGCGTAAACGCCTCTCGTCGCGCGAAATGCGCCAGAGGCTCGGCTTCATCGCGCCGACGCTCGACGAGACCGGCCTGTCGCGCGTCGACATCGTTCTCGAGGCCGTGGTCGAGAATCTCGACGTGAAGCAGAAGGTGTTGGCCGCCATGGAAGAGCGGATCGGAGCACGCGCCGTGTTCGCCTCCAACACGTCGACGATCCCGATTTCGGACATCGCCGCGCGAGCGGTCCGTCCCGAGCGCGTCGTCGGAATGCATTTTTTCAACCCCGTGGACCGCATGCCTCTCGTCGAGGTGATCGCCGGGCAGCGCAGCTCGCCGGAGGCCGTATCCACCGTCCACGCCCTTGCGCTCGAGCTCGGGAAGGTCCCAGTCGTCGTTCGCGACTCTCCGGGCTTTCTCGTCAACCGCATCCTGATGCTCTACTTCAACGAAGCCCTGCGTTTTCTCGCCGAGGGCGTCGCGATCGAAGAAGCCGACCGCTCGATGCAGGCCTTTGGAATGCCGATGGGCCCCTTCGCGTTGATGGACGAAATCGGGCTCGACACCGGGCAGCACGCGGCCGCGGTGCTCGAGGGGGCGTTCGGCAAGCGCATCGGGGCGGCGACACCCATCCTCCAGGCGATCGTCGCCGGCGGCCGCCTCGGCAAGAAGAACGGGAAAGGGTTCTACCACTACAAGAACGGCAGACGGAACCGTCCCGACGCTGCGGTTCCGAAGCTAGCCGGCGCCGCGACCGCGCTGCAGCTTCCGGTCGAGACGCTGCAAGAGCGCATGGTTCTCGCGATGGTCAACGAGGCCGCGATCTGCCTCGAGGACGGTGTCGTGCGCGAGCCGCGCGACGTGGACGTGGCGATGGTCTACGGAACCGGTTTCCCCCCCTTCCGTGGGGGGCTCCTGCGCTACGCCGATTCCATCGGGCCGGCCGTTCTTGTGGATCGACTCTCGAGGCTAGCCGACGCCCACGGCGAGCGGTTCCGCCCCGCGGGTCTCCTTCGCGACATGGTTCGCGAGGAGCGACGGTTCTATTCGGCTTGAGCCGCGCGCGACCCCGCGCTGGGATAGAATCATTGATCCAGATGTCTCCCTAACCGCTCCGCAGGGGGTTCGCCATGTCGTACCGAGTCGTCCGCCGTCTGATCAAGCTCTCAGTCACCGCCTGTGCTCTGGTCGCGGTGCTCGCGATCGTGGCAGCGGCTCCGGCTCGCGCGGCCGAAGACCCCGTGCCCTACCTCGATCGTGAGGCGATTGAGGGTCTCCTCAAGGCGAAGGTCGCCGAACTCGCGAACGCAAAAGACAAGGACGGCATCGGCTACAAGAGGGGAACGTATTCCAAGTCCTTCAAGAAGGTCGACGCCTCGACCTATCTCGTCTCGTTTCACGAGGCCACGGTCGAGGAGAAGACCCAAGAATCGACCGACCAGGTCAAGACGGAGCGCTACGAGCTCACGGTCAGCAAGGGAAGCGACAAGAAGTGGACCATCACGAAGCAGGAGCTCAAAGACACGTTCGTCGGCCTCTATCGCGGCTATTTCGGCGGGGAGTGGGTTTACAAGTTCGACGCGCTCCACTTCGAGAAGGAAGGTCTGAAGGTCTCCGCCACCAACGGCTGGACTTACGGGTTCCGCCGCTTGGGGGAACCCACGGGGTTCGTCGTCTTCGCCGACGATCTCAAATTCGCTTACACACCGCCCGCAGACACCGCCGATACCAGTCACTACTCTGCGCTGATCAAAAAGATCGCCAAGGACCACCCGGACGATCTCGTCTTCAAGCCCCAGAGACTCGGCATCCGGTGCGACGCGAAAACCTGTGCCGAGTTCATGACGTCCGTCTTCTCCGGCCTCCAGAAGGTGGGCGTTCCGGAGGGGGGCGGTTCCGGCGGCGGCGCGTCGCCCACCGGCGCCCAGGCGCGCATGCTCAGGCGGCTCAAGGAGGCCACGGACGAGGACAAGAAGGACCGCCGAGATAATCCGGTCACCGGATTCGCCCGCGTGGACGACCCGGACAACCGCTACTGGTGGTTCACCTTCAAGCGGGACAGCGCGACAGAACACTACGCCGGCCTCAGGTACGACAACCTGGAACCCTGGCAGATGTCCTTCTTCGCCACGGACTACGACCAGATCTTCGCCTATTACAGCGAGGACACGCGCAACAAGGGCATCGATCCTCTGCTTCTCGAGGAGCGTGGCGACCAGGAGGCTCGCGACTACGATTTGATCGGCCTCAAGGGCACGGTCGATCTCGGCCTGGAAGATCCCGCGGCCTACTCGGGTGACATCAGTTTCAAGATCAAGATCAAACGGGAGCTCAGAACGCTCCCCTTCTTCATCGCGCGCGTCAGGTTTCCGGGTGAGAAGGAAGCCGAAAAGAGCCCGAAGCTGTTCATCAACTCGGTCCAGGATGGCGACGGGAACGAACTGACATGGAGCCGGTTCAGCTCGTTCGGCGGGCTCGCGGTGCTGCCGAAGACCGCGCAAGCCGGCGATGTCATCACTGTCCGGGTCCAGTTCCTCAACTACGACGCGATCTATTCGTTGAACCCTTCCTTCTTCGGTCTATCGCGAGGTGGGTGGCTACCGTTCGTGCGCTTCGGCGATTTCATCGACGAGTTCGATCTGACGACCCGCGTGTCTGAAAAATACGAAATCCTGGGCGTGGCTAAGAAAGAATCGGAGACCATCAAGGACGGTATTCGGGTCACCCGCTGGACCTCTCCAAGCCCGGTGACGTTCCCGACGGTCATCTTCGGCGACTACATCAGCGACGACGCCGGGAAGTACAAGGCGACCAAGACCGACGGAACCGTGATTCCGGTCCGCGTGTACGTCGATAGGGGGACCCTCGGCGGTCTGAATCAGAACTTCCAGAAGATCGAAGATGTCAAGGACACCGTCAGCCGCCTCGGAGAAGGCGCACGAGATATTCGAGGAAAGCAACTTCAAGCGATCGCGACGCAAGCCTCCGTGGCTCTCGATCTCTACAAGGAGATCTACGGCGTCGACTACCCGTTCGCGAAGCTGGATCTCGTCGCGGACCCCGCGGGATCGTTCTACGGACAGGCGCCGGCCTCCCTCATCTACCTCGGGTTCGGAGTGTTTCGCGGCGAGGGCGAGGTCGCGTCGGCGAAGGCGATAGAGCTCAGTACGCGCGGTGGTGCGGATCTTACCAAGTTCAACAAGGATGTCGTCGCGCACGAGACCGCGCACCAATGGTGGGGCGGTCTGGTGACGAACGCCAACGATCGAAACTACTGGTTTGTCGAGACGATGGCCGAAGTGTCGGCCGGGCTGTACGTCGAGCAGACTCAGGGCAAGAAGAGGTACCTCGCGAAGGTCGCCGACTGGCGCAAGGTCATCCTGGACGCCGATCCGGTCTCGAGTGTTCAGAACGGCTACACGACCTGGGCCGGAGAGGGATTTCGCGCATCGGTTGCTAACATCTACAACAAGGGTCCGTACGCGTTTCACGTCTTCCGGTCCACCTTCGGTGATGCGAAGTTCTTCGCGCTCCTGAAAGCGCTCGCGCAGGATCTGCAACACCAAGAGATCGTCACTCGCCAGATGCAAGACGTGATGGAGAAAGTGGTCGGCGGAAACATGGACTGGTTCTTCGACCAGTGGATCCGCGGCGTCGGCATCCCTCAGTACGCGATCTTCTGGACGAAGAGGAAGAACGAACAGGGCAAGTGGGTCGTCGAAGGATCGATCAAGCAGCGCGTGGTCATGGGCGAGGACAAGGTCGAGTTGAAAGGCGTCTACTATCGTGGCGTCGCGCCGTTGACGTTTGTCGACCTCAACGGAAAAGGAGTGAAATCCGCGAAACCGATGCTGGTTCAGGGAGCCGAAACCCCGTTCAAGCTCATCGTGGCCGATGAGCCCGAACAGGTCTACTTCAACAAGGACGGCGAGATTCTCGCCGAGGACTTGCTGATCAATCAGAGTTGGTAGGCCGGCCCTGATCAAGATCTACCATGTAACGAAGAGCTACGCCGAGGGCGCAATTGCGCTCAAGGACGTCAGCTTCGAAGTCGGCCGCGGCGAGTTCGTCTTCATCACCGGGCCCTCCGGGGCGGGGAAGTCGACTCTCCTCCGCCTCCTGCTTCGACGAGAGCTTCCCACGCAGGGCCAGATTCTCGTGAACGGGCGCAACGTCGTGTCGCTGCCCCCGTGGAAGATCCCCGAGCTGAGGAGATCGATCGGGGTCGTCTTCCAGGACTTCAAGCTGATCCGCCGCAAGTCGGCCCTCGAAAACGTCGCGTACGTTCTCAACGTCGCCGGCATCCCGCGCGGCGAGCAGAAGCGTCGCGCCTACCTTGCGCTCAAGGGAGTCGGCCTCCAGCACCGCCTGAACGTCACGCCTG
>Ga0315278_10001070_pt1 | contig 23662 bp, 33 predicted proteins | sample YL17G06_0_MG_FD_203880 | JGI IMG/M metagenome (GOLD analysis project Ga0315278, IMG submission 203880) | Sediment microbial communities from Yellowstone Lake, YNP, Wyoming, USA - YL17G06_0 | ecosystem: Environmental > Aquatic > Freshwater > Lake > Sediment | place: USA: Wyoming | collected... | reverse complement strand
TTTTCCATTTACATTATTCCACCATACTCAAGAACAAATTTATCTAACCCAGTGTTATATCCAGTACCGACTGACATGAAGTTCCAACCATTTTCATTTTTATACAATGAACCAAATTGTACCGATTGTTCTGTACTGAAGTCCTCTGATAAGACGTATTGAGCAACAATTGCGCTTGTATTATCATCAATCAACTTAATCGATGCTTTACGTATTTGGCCAAAATTTTGCCGTCTAGTTTGAGCGTCGTGTATATTAACAATAAATGAGATTTCTTCAACACTTAAATTAATTTTCGTTAAATCAACTATGATGTTTTCACAATCACCATCACTATCTTCACTACCGACTAGATTGTCTCCCATATGTATAATACTACCATCTGGGGATGTTAATTGATTGTAAAAAATAAACCAAGCATTACCAATTAATTTTGGTTCACCTGTCTCATTATACTTACACGCAAACGCAACCACATCGACATCAAAGTTACTACCTGAGTCACGAGTATTAACAGTCCAGTTTAATGCAACACGTACTTTCTGTAAAGCAGGAGCAACTTTATTTAAATTAATTCGTTGACCTTTACTAAGATCAATTACAGCATCTGACATATTTATTTCCTCTTTTAATGGACCAAAATACATTGTAAGTTAAGAAGTATATTCTTTAATAAAATCTCCCAGTTCAATGTTGTAACCGACACCAATTGCTTGAAAAGTCCAAGCATTATCGTGATCGGTGTCTTTGTACATGGAACCGAATTGTAAAGAGATAAAACCAGCGTAGTCGGTAGTCAAATGATAAACAGCAAGTTCTTCATTGGTTTCATCATTATATAATTTAATGTAGGCATTTTTGATTTGCCCAAATTCATGACCGCGAGCAGTTGCTTGAAATATGGTAACAATGATCGGTAATTCATCAATTTCAGTCGGGATTTTTTCCAAGTCTAAATAAATTGTTTCATCATCTCCATCAGCAGAACCTGTTAAGCTATCACCACTATGTTGAATTGAACCACCAGGGCAAGTTAAATTGTTGAAGAACACTAAATAATCTTCATCAATTAATTTTGGATCACCTGCAGTATTATAAGCACATCCAAAAACACTAACATCCAGATCACAATCACCAATTGCTTCAGATGTATCCCAACCTAACCCAACTCGAACTTTTTTAAGTTTAGTTGATGATTGTTTTTCTAGGTTTATTTTATTACCTTTTTCTAAATTAATAGCCATTGTAGTTTACCTTTTTAAAGATTAAAAAATTGAAACATTATCCAAATAACATTTCACGTCCGGTGGAATCAACTATAACTATTTCCGCTTGCATTTTTGCTTCTGGAGTTAATGTTATTAATGTACTTTCCGCGAGACTTCTTTGTGAGAATCGTGCAATTATTTTCCCGTTTACTTTTACTGCATATTGTTGTGTCGTTGTTTCACTATTTGTTAACATTTGTATTTCCCTATTTTAAATTTTTATATATACATTATTGTGATTTTTTATATCTATTGTGTTATACATTTCAATTGCTTCATATAGATCATATAACGTAGCTTGAGACTCAATTATTTTTTCAAAAAATAAATCAAGTCTCACACAGTAATACCAATTATCGTGATTAGGTGGTGGTGAGTTTTCTGCTGATAATCTATACTCGGTCACTATAATACTTGAGATAGTCGGATCATATACTATCGATTTACCATTCTTATCAAGCACAGCATATGCTTCCGCTAATAGTATTGGTTTGTTTATCATTTTTAAGCACTTATCATAATCCGTTACATATTCGTTCATTGCATATCCTATATGATTATATTAAACTGTTGAACATATTATAATGGTTTTTTATCTAATTATCAACTAAAAGATAAATATTAAACAAAAACACATAGGTATATTTATGAGTCAATTATCAAAGGTATTAAGAGATTCAACTGATCATGGATTGATGTTTAATTGTCCGGGTTGTGGAATAGTACATATAGTACATTATGGGGATGGTGATGGCCCTAGATGGATATGGAATGGAGATATAGATAAACCTACTTTTACTCCTTCAATATTACTTCGGTACCATACTTGGATACCTCCTGCTACTCGTGAAAATATGAACGTTGGACCACAAACTAAAATTAATGTGGTATGTCATTCTTTGGTTATCAACGGACAAATACAATTTTTAAATGATTGTACACACAAATTAGTAGGACAAACAGTTGATTTACCTGAATGGAATTAACAAACACAAAAAAAGGTGAAATTAATCACCCTTTTAGGAATCGTTATTTAATACCGTGATTAACGGCAATGCAGACTACGCAGCTAAGCGCATTTCTCCATAATAATTGCTATCATTTGCAGTTATATATTGTTATGCTGATTAGGTCAGTCATCTCTCCAGTGATTTGTTAAACTACATCCCTCCCAGTCGAATCCAATTCACCCCCCTTCAAAAATATTTTTTATTGTAAAAACACTTTTGGAGGTGGCGACTTCGAAGTCGCGTGTTGGAAGCTTCATCTAACCAACTTTCAGAATAATAAATACTCATACACTATTAAGAGTATTTATACATTTCTCATCACAAGTAAGACATTACGATGTTTTTCATTTGGAGATGTGCCCCATATTTTGGATTTTGGGTAATTTCCGTCATTAAAGCTTAATATGTTACCTTTATCATCTTTAATATATTCTCCGTTGTTTAATATGTTAACAACATAATTATTTAAACCTGCTAACTTTGCTAATGTTCTCCAAAGTTTTAATCCTCCGAATTCATGACGAAAATCAGATATAATTGTATACCCTTGTTTAACTAACATAAAGTAAACAAAGGTGGCGAGTCCTTTACCTTCAAATTGCTTATGAGTTCCTACACCATCTACTTGAACTACATTTGAGTGTTGTAGGTCAGGTGGTAAATAATTAGGTAATTCATCTTTAAACATAAGACTAAAAACAATTCTATATCCTTCATCATGATGAATTGGTCTTGTTGATGGTATTATTCCTTCAACGAGTTTACCCCCATTACTCATTAGTATATCAATATATTGATGTTCACCTATTGGTTCATATAATGGAAATTTACCAATTTGTTTATAATTCCGAATTGCTGTTTTACGAGATATATAGGTACCTGGTTCCTCATCAATTGTTTTTCCTCTTGTAGGAGGTAGAAACGTAGGCATTTCTAATAAATCTTGTAAGTTCATATTGTAAACCTTTTAAATAAGTATATTATATTTATTTGTACATTATAATATAAATTTATAATAATATCAACAAGATTATAAAATATCACCATCGTGCGCAATTATGGTATCATAAATATCCTGAGGTATAAGATAACTTAACCCATCGAGGTCGATGAATACTCTGTCAATATACCTACCTCCCCAAAATATAGGCTCACTTGCTTTTATATAAGTAGCAAATATAAATACTTGATTATTAACAATTACATGATAACCATCACCTCTATGTATAACTCGAATATCTTTTTTTGGATATTCTGAATCACTTTGATCTATATTTAACATTTTTAAGAACTCAGAACACGTTGTATTGACGTGTTCATCATTAATTCCAATATATACATATTGGTTTTCTTTACTACCAAGCCAAACTTCACCCATCATTAAATGTAAATACACAGGAGTTGCATATAATAATTCACCTAATTCAGGGTTATTTATTTTTATCACACATTCATGTAATTTATCAATATCTATCATAAATTTAATTAATATTAGTTAATTAGTTGGTTGCAAGCATTTAATGGATCCGCATCAACTATTCGATAATAGTTTTTTGAATTATGTATTTGATCAGTGTTAATATTTACGTGTGTTCCAAACCTCGTTATAAATTCCATTTGAGGTAGAAATGTATTTGTATTTATTGTAATACCACTTGTACCTACTAGTATATATGGTGAAAATATATACCCTGTGTCGACTTCACCACTTTCACCTTTATATCCGATTATAAATCTATCAATAGTCTCATCTTGTGAAAAATTGTGTATATACACTTTAAATGCTATTGTATCACATAGTTTAATATGTATAATTTTAAAGCATGATGTTTCTTTACCTTCATCACACCAAGTATATATATTACTTAATGATAGGTATGTTTTAAGCGTTACAGCACTATTTGCAGTACAGATAATAAAATTACCAACTCCTCTGTGAGTATCTCGAATTATTTTATTTGCTTGTTGCATAATAGCATTAATGACAGCGTTAGCATGAGCTGGTTGTAAGTCACCTGCTCTATGTTTAATATTAATTATATTATTAGCAGCTATAGTTTCTATATCGTCAACAATTTTTTTAACAATTTCATAACTTATTTCTTGAGCAATAATAAAAGCTATTTCTTTTTCAAAATCAATATCATGTAATACTGTACAATCTTGCATAGCTTCGATTGATACACATGCTTGCAATTTTCGTGAAATCGCTGATGTGGTATCTTTAATAATTTCTAGTTGAAATTGATTTATTGGTGTATTGTTATTTTCATTACTATCTTTATATACTAATCTATATACTAATCCAACCGGTGCAGTAATTGGTTGTACTCCAACTATATTACTTAAACTGTATAATTCTTTTGCAACGAATGCAGAAATTTTAAGAAGGAATTCTTGTTTTTTATCTAGATTACAACAGCAAGTATTTATATAATGTAGTTCGTTTGTTAGTAATAATTCTACAAATTTTTTCTGATCAGTTGTTGAACACGTAGATGCAAGTTCTACTATTAATTTAATATAATATTTTTGTTGTTGTTTAGTTCTCGCCGCTAATATACGTTTGTTAATATTAAAAATATTAACATCATCTAATAATTTTTGTGCTATTAGATTATCATACCACGTTATAACCCATGCAGGGCTTTTAGCTTTTAAGTTTGATTTTGATCCTTTAGTGTTCATAATAAGTCCTTTTATGTGTTTTTATAAAAAACTCATTATAAGTTATTATGAACACTAAATCAACATAAAGGGGAAATATTTCCCCTTTATGATATTACCAGTTAATTGATTTTAATCAATCTTGATTTTTTTGTTTCAGGAACTTCTCGATGCATATTAATAAGTAACAACCCATCAATAAATTTAGAATTATCAATTACAATCTCTGGACTTAAGTGAAATTTTAATGTGAACGACCTATTAGCAATCCCTTTATGAATATACTCTATTACGTTAGTATCAGGGGTATATATACCTGATTGATATTCAGGTTCAGGTAAATTTTCGATACCCTTTACTATGAGTTCACCATTTAGTAATTCGATGCTGAGTCTATTAGCTGTGAAGCCGGCTAATGCAATAACAACACGATAAGCTTCATCGTTTATGCGTTCAATATTATATGGTGGGTATGTGGGATTTTGATTTGCAACCGGTGTTAACTGTGAAAAGAATTGTTCAAGTCCTATCCAATGATTGTGTAGGTGATTTATGTCGTGTACATTTGTCAGGTGGCGAGTGAGTTCATTCGATCTTGCATTCATAATATTCTCCTTTTGAGCAATATAAGTTAATTATGCTGACCCCTTAAATGGGCATCAGCATGATTATTTATGCAAGAATTATAATAGGTTTAACGTTATAGTGTTATTTGTTTTAAATTTTTTAAAAATTCTGGTCGTATATTTGTTAAAGTATAATAACCATATGGGTAACTAGGATCTTTAAATAATTTGAGTTTAGGTATATGTATACCACCAGTTGATACAGTTAATATTGACCAATTTTTTTCATCTAAAAATTCAGCCATGTGTGGTATTAATTTATGTTCTAAATTATCTAAGTTATTGGATAAATATATTCTTTCTGGAAATGAAAGGAAAGTATTTGTTGATTTAGGAACTAATCCTATTTTTTTAATTTTGGAAATTTTAGACGTTAATGTTGCATGATATAAAATATCAGGTATTTTAATAATCTGTATATCATATTTGGGTTCAGTTGTTAATTCTATACATTGAATATTATTTTGTTGAATACGATTTATAACATATTCTTCGTTATATTTTGCTTCATCATATTGGATATCAATAGTTGGATCAATATAATGTCTTGAGAAATACCAACCTAAATTATTTACAAGTATTAATAATTGTTTAAATTGAATGGTGGTTATTTTATACGGTATAATAATATTAAACTTATATGTATCATTCATAGGTTCATGATTGTATACATATTTACAATTGGGAAATTGTTCTTTTAATTTCCCAATTGTAAACCCAACAGGTTGTGACCATATTAATCCTTCATATATTGCATTTACAGATTGCATATACTTAGTTAATGTATCAGAATACATTCCATGAGTTTTAATAGATATATCTTGTAATTTCATATTATAATTGATTATGCTGACCCCTTAAATGAGTATCAGCATAATTATTTATGATAAGTTCAACGTTACTTTATTGAATATGGTTCACCGGTAATGTGTGGTGTAACTTGGTATACTCCAATTGCGTTTGGATTAAAATCAGATGATGTATTTGATTCAACCGGTACTAAAAAGATATAGATTGGTTGTGGTTGGGTTGCTACAATTCGATTTTGATATAATGATGAATATATTGGAATTATTGAATTTGATGGAATACTCGGTTCGTTAATCATATGCATTGATTGCAATAGTAATGCACTACCAGCAACTCTACGCCTGTCTGGATTGGCACCGAATCCACCTGTTACTGTTAATGCAGGTGCAATAAATGCAGGATGGGTAAAAGGTACCACCAGTTCATGTCCATATATAGTACTGCTTTCAGCTGCAGTATTAGCAGTACTGATAGTTGGTATCGTTAACGCGATACTAAGCATTATTAATTTTAGTATTTGTTTTTGTTTCATTATAATATCCTCTTGTTAAGGTTAGTTCATTCTGGTAATATTTTTAATTCTACCCCGTGGTCTGGTAATTTATCTAATACACTATAAAAGAACTTTGAATCTACATTAATGCAACCCCCAGTTATTCGATTATCTTCTGGTGTTGGACTCTGCAATCTTTGAACTCTTTTTTGATCGGGGTTACCCATCCATAATGGGTGTATTGCGCTTACAGCTTCTTTACCTCTGATAAATGTCAACATGGGTTCATTTAATCTCCAGCTAAACATTTTAACAATTTCAAATGTACCTGCTGGAGTAACATAATCAGATTTTACTAGATTATCATATGTAGCCATATTTAGTGTATCTGATTTAACTTTACCAATTAAAGCTGGTTCAGTTATAGTTTTATCTGTATCTGGATAATAAACAGATATAGTACCTGCTTTTTTATCAACAGTAATAGTTGGTGCCGCACTTGCGTACGACACGTTAACTACACCAAATAATAACATTAATAATAAATTGTACTTCATTAATTGTTTATCCCTTTTACATTTCAACTGCATCAGTGTCTTTTTTAGGGTCATCAATGTCTTTTTCGAGCATATCACATGTTAGCTTGTGTGTTTTTGTATCATACTCCGCATCTCGTACATGCATTGAATCGACATATCCAGACGGTGGTATAGCAATCATAACATCATCAAAACTCCAAATACTTTGTTTCATCTTACCAACATGTAAAACTTCGTTACCATTGATAATAAATTCTATTGGTTGTTCAGATTCAAATTCAAAATCTTGAAGTTTCCAAGAGACTTTAACACATTTTGTTTTAACTGATGTATTAACGGCATTAACAGTCCAAACATCTAATTTAACACCTTGTTTGGTTGTTATTGGTTTAAGTTTAATTACTTCAACGTATATGCCTTCATCTTTATCTTCTGCTACTTTAACATAGCTTGGTGTTGAAGGATTGTTAAATATATCAGCTTGTTTTGCTTTAAGTTTAGCAATTCGTTCTGCTTCCAGCTTTTCTGAGTCATAATCCTTTATTGTTACTAAAGCGCAACCTGTTATTGTAATTAACGCGATTAATAGTAAAATTAAATTCAGTATACGGTTAAACATTTTGCATCTCCAAGTAGAATAATATATTTTAGATACACATATTATACATTAACTTTGGTAGGAATGCAACAACAGATTGTTAATAATTTCATACACTTATACACACTATAACTGCAGTATATATAGTTATTTTTTGTTAATCAGAACCAAAAAAAGCCAAGATTATTTTAACAACCTTGGCTTCTAAATTCGACTTCGTCGTTAAAAAACTTACCGGTTAGTTTTCACCAATTAGAAGCCATATTTTTCTTTCATTATTTTGCGTTCTGCATCCGCTTTGTCAAGAATTGCATTGGTTTGTTTTGCCATTGAATCTTGATCATCACGAACTGGTTTATCAGTTGCCATAGGCATTGGTACCGCAGCTGGAGCTTGTGATACAGAAGCAGGAACTGGTTGAGATACTGCTACGTAGCTACCACCGTCTTCTGCACAAGGACGACCGACTCTTTTAAATGCTTCACGAACCAGATCAGAATCACACATGATCTCCTTTGACGCTTGTATATCACCATAAGAATGAATTTCACGTGCATCTAAACGACGTACGCAAGCATGATCCCTCCAGGTTGTTCCAAAGCTAAATGCTCCACCTGAAAACCCACCACCAAATGATGTTGATCCCATACAGGTTTCTGTCAACGTTGTAGTTAACGCTGGAGCAAACGCATTTCCGACACCTTTTGATAAATCAGTAGCTTGATATACAGAGTGACTGTTATTATTACCTAAACCAGACCCAGAACCTCCTCCACCAAGAACGATACCTTGCCCGTTATTAAAGCCAGTGGCAGTTGCACCCGCACCTGCTGATGCTCCAGATGTTGAACTAGATGTTGCACCAGCTGCTGTACCACCAGGACTACCTATATTGTTACCTACCGCAAAAGTCGCTGATGATATTATTACACCTGCTAACAGTGCGATGAATTGTAAATTGATTTTTTTCATAGTAAATCTCCGTTATATTAAATTAAAGTGGAAGTCTGTCGTTAAGTCAACAACCATTAACGACAGATACCATCAAAACTTAGATGTTAACCAGCTGGTTAAATCTTAGTTTAAGCTACCAACTGCACTAGCACCACCTGATTGGCTTGCAGCGCCACCACTGATGTTTTGCAGTGGATAGAAGAAGGTTGTTGGTGAAACAGTGCCAGTGATTGTGCTGCTTGAGAATACACCTGAACCACCAACTGAACTTGCGTTTGTGTACACTTGGTCAATTTTGTAAGGTACAGTCAATGGAGGAAACGAAGGGTTTGATGGATTTGCTATCAAACCATTACGAGTTGCATCAACAGTAGTTACACCAGCAGCGCTGCTGTTTGAAGCAGTAGTATTGGTATACTGATTTGAAGTACCAGTAACAGGAGAAACTACAAAAAACCCAGTGAGTAGACCACCAGTGTTAGCAACAGATGATGAACTAACACCAGCGACTGAATTAGCGTTTGAAGTGTCAACAGCAAACGCTGAACCAGATCCTACAATTGCAGAGATAGCTGCAGCTAATATTAATTTTTTCATTGTAAATTTACCTTTTATGAAAAGTTAAAGAGGTCCCCTAAATTTAATTGAGTCTTTGGAGAACCGGTTTATAACATAACACGCCATTATTGCCATATTATGCTTTATTCATTTATGTCACATTATTGTAACCATAAACAAATTCGTTTTATTAGATAACTAATATTTTGTTAACTAACGAAATCATTATAAAGTTTCTTATTATATACTGCAACATTTAATCAATTATTTGTTGTTGCAATATTGTTAATTGCCTCATTTGAATATTGTAAAAGCATTTACATTTAATTGCAACTTTTATTTTACATTTTGTCGCAACGTTTACTCTGTTAAACATTAACAATTTCACCGCATTACAATTATATTTATACAATTATATTTTTTTAGTTTTTTTATTTTTACTACTGACACCATTATAGTGAGTAAATTTTAAAAATCAACTGTTATTTAAACTTATTTATTCTTATTATATGGGGGGATAGATTAATAAGTAGTTTTATATATTAAAAAATCAGCTTATTAATTCAATCCATATAATAGACTGAATTAAGAATTAAATCCAGCTATATTTCTAATTTCATCGAAAGTTTGATGTCTTAAAATATCACCATTATTATATATAGTTTCTAATACCGGATCCCAATTATAATCATAATCGTTACCAGCACGCTTTGTTATTCATTCATTATTACGTATCATTATTTGTCCTTTTTGTTTTGGATTTATTTATAGCTTCAGTAATTTGAGCTGCATTATCCATAAACAAGGTAATAGCATTAAGTGCTTTTTCACTTAGTAAGTGTGTAATTATATCTATTCCTTCAGTCATTGCTTCAGCCATCTGATCGATTTTATCAGCTGTTAAAGGTAGATCAGATGCGCCTTCTTGCTGTTCTGACGAATCATCAGCTTTGTTTTGTTCTGATATGGTGGTCAATACATCAACAATACATTCATTAAGAACTGTATCATACAAAGCTCGCTGAATATACGTTCCATCACCCAGTGCAGTTCTAAATACACATATAGAGGCACCAGAAAAATGAGACTTAATAAAGTGAACTATTAAGTGGTGTTTATCTTCTTCACTGAGAATAACTTCAATTGTTGGATATTCGGTTTCTTGCATGTCAACTCCAAATTAATAAAGTGTAAAATTATATTATATTATACTTAATAAATATTATCAACACTGATTGGCAATTTATTGTATAAGCGCGTATAATAGTCAATAAACAGGAGCATGTAATGAATCAAGAGGAATTAATTGAGTACTACATTCAAGATTTAAAAAGTCAGGTATCATTTAACGGAGGAGCAACATATCAATTAAAAGTAAGGCATCCAGGAAACTGGGTTAGATTGCAAGCAACCATAACATCAGCAACGATGGTACCAAATGGAACAGATGTATGGATTTGGTCTGATTTACATTTTGGACATACTAACGTCATCAAATATAGTCACCGCCCATTTAAAGATGTTGTTGAAATGAATTCAACTTTAGTAAAAAATTTCAACAGTGTAGTGCAATCAACAGATATTAGCTTCTGGGTAGGAGATATTGGATTTGGGAATGATGTTGAGATTAATCATTTAATTAATCAATGTAATGGATACAAAGTATTAATTGTAGGTAATCATGATTTAAATAAAGGTAAACTCAGACACTTAAATTTTAATGAAATACACATTGTTTATAAAATGCAATATGCGGGAAGAGATTTAGTATGTTCACATTATCCGCTTGAATCTGCACCGGTGAATTTTATCAATATACATGGGCATATACATGCAAGTAATCCAGTTGTAAAAGATCATGTAAATTTAAGTGATCATCATATAAATGTGAATTGTGAATTTCATAATTACCACCCAATAAAATTGAGTTCATTATTATAAATACTTAAATCGTATTTGTTGTAATTTATTTTTGCGTTTATACATATTGCTTGATCTATATTCCTGATATTCAGGAGACACAGCAAACCTATCATAAGGACTAGAGAGCATTTGCCCAGTGCTCGTAAATAATTTATCTCCAGTTCGTTGGACATATTTTTCTTGTTGTTTTGCATATAACACATTTGTTCGAATATTTAGTACTCGTAATTCTTTTTCTATAGATACTAATTTGTTTTTACGTGATACTTTTAGTGTATTATTCGTTTTATATTCACGATTTTCAAAATCATCATCTTCAAGTAATGTTTTTAATTTCATAACTTTGCATACTCTGCAAACCCAGCATCTTGTAATTCCAGTTGACATTCAGTTACGAATCGATCACCTGCAAGATGATTATTAATAATTTGCATTGCTTCATGTTGAGGTATAAATTTTGTCATCGGTTCAGATTTAATACTTTTTAAATTACGTATTAACATTAATCCCATCATACCGTTATGATACACATAACAATCTGCCCCAATCTGTATATTACCAGTAATAGATTTTATGTATTTGTTTATTCCAGAGAATGTATTAATTTTAAGGTTATTAATATATAAGTCACCAATTATTTCTTTTGGGAATCCTTCAAACGATGTTATTGGACATGATTTAAATGTTACACCATTTTTAACTAGTTGGGGACCATATTTAGCAGATAGTAAAGCTGGATTATTTAAACAAATAAATCTGTTATCAACAATTGACGGACATCGTTCAAGTGTATTTAGATCGGCACAAGATCTAATTGTAAAATTACCAGCTAATACACCAAATTGAATCGGTAATACTTCAAAAGATTGATGTTCAATTATAACATTTTGATATACATCAACAACACCAGTTTCAAGGTGAATATTGTAATTTGGTTTACCTATTTTAAATTCTTGTAACCAAAATAATATTTCTCTCTGTTCTTCGTCCGTTATATGATGGATCTCCGTTAATTTCATATCAATCGTATAGTCCTAGATTCTCACTATTAGATTTACATTCACGATTTTCAAAATCATCATCTTCAAGTAATGTTTTTAATTTCATAACTTAGCGTACTCCTGAAATCCTGCATCTTGTAATTCTAGTTGACATTCAGTTACGAATCGATCACCTGCAAGATGTTTATTAATAATTTGTATTGCTTCATGTTGTACTATATGATTTGTAAACGGAGTAGATATAACACGCTTTAGGTTGCGTATTAACATAAGTCCCATCATACCGTTATGATACATATAACAATCTGCACCTATCAGTATACTATCAGTAATGGATTTTATCCACTTGTTTATTCCAGAGAATGTATTAATTTTAAGATCATTAATATATAAACTGTTTATTATTTCTTTTGGAAATCCTTCAAAAGACTTTATTGGGCATGATTTAATATGTACTCCCTCTCGAACTATTTGAGGTCCACCTACAGCCGATGTTAATTGTGGATTATTACTACAATTAAATGTATTATCAACTATTTGTGGACATCCATCTAATGAAGTTAAGTTAGTACAAAATTTGATAGTGAAGCATCCAGCAAGTACTCCAAATTTAATAGGTAAACTAGTAAATCCTTGATTTTTAATAACTACACTTTGATATACATCAACCACACCAGTCTCAGGATGAATATTATAATTTGGTTTGCTTATACCAAACGTGCGTATCCAGTCTTCAATATCGTTTCTCGTTTCAGGGGTAATGTGATGTATTTCAATTAATTTCATATCAATTGTATAGTCCTAGATTCTCACTATGAGTGTATATCCTATAATCTTCTAATATACCATCGAAGTTCGACCTCATACCCATCATATCAATAGTACCTGTTATCTTATGTTCTGCGATTAAGACATAACTATTCAACACACGAGAGTATACAATATTATCTGGTATTTGTTCTCGGGTAAACATTTTACCTGTATTAGTGTCGAGTACTGATATTGTTAGTACCCTACCGATACTATTCCATATTTGTCGACCACTTTCTGTATGTTCAATATCACTTAATAATTTAATATTGTACTTTTTAACTAATGATTTATATAGCGCGGACGCATAACCTTGTTTACGAACTTCAGTCGGAGTATACACATCCCCAATTGAAAAATATTTTATATTGTTAATGTCTCTATATTGTCCAATTACACAAGATAATAATTGAGTTTGTGATTTATCATATAGTGCATACATTATAATATTATTATCAATTAACGCATGAATTTTTATAATAAGAGTACCCCCTTCGCTATATCCAATTCTCATACCATTTGCAATATCAAAATCAGATATGTTAAATCGTTTATTTATATGTCCGGTAACTAAAGTTATTTCATGTATTTTCATAATATGATACTTTCACTCATATAATCCAGTGTTTTTTGAATGAGTATATATGTTATAATCTTCTAAAATATCTACTGGGAATGGAGGAATACCGTAGTTGGGAGCTCGTTCTGCAATTAACCGATACTTCTCTGGGTGTAAAATATAAATATCGTTGTTAGATATTTGATCTTTTGAAAAAATTTGATCTGTTGTAAGATCTATTACTTTTACATCTATTCGTTTACTTATACCTAACCATAACCGGTGCCCATATTTTGTGTGATCTCCTCCACTCATTAATTTAATATGATACTTACTAACTAATGAGACGTATAACGCAGATGCATATCCTTGACGTCTTTTATCTATAGGAGTAAATGCATCCTCAACAAGGAAATATTTAACATTATTTCGCATATAGTTTCGACCAATTATACTAGTTAAGAAATTTTGTTGTGTTTTATCGTATAGAGCATAGATGATAACACTATTATCTTTAAACATTGTTGCTTTTATTATTACTGTACCTCCTTCACTATACCCAAACTTAACACTATGTTCAAGATCAAAATCAGCTAATACAAACCGCTTATTTTTATGGGGTACTATTAAATTTATTTCTGTTAATTTCATATCTTTAACTTAATAGTTACTATTATCATATGTGTAATTACTGTGTAACTTATGTTGATCAATCTGTATATTGCTATTAATACAGTTATCAACATACAAAAAATCTTCTTTGGCATCTTTTTGCTTTATGCTTAATGTTCTTAGTAACTTACAAGTTTTTTTAGTAGTGAAATACAATTGCTGTTGTTGGGGGGTTAACCCGTCCCACATTGCAGATATTTTACTGTTTTCAGCATACATCGCTACATCACCAGCATCTGTTTGTGAAACTTGTAGTGTTTCACCAACTTTAACTATTCGTTGATATAGATGAGTTATTTCACTTGTTAACGATTCTGATTTTAGCTTAAGTGATAGATACAACTCTGTATCAGAACTATGTGCCTTATTTGTGAATTCGTTTTCTAATAATTTAGTTAATTTCATATTACTAATTTAAAAATGAGTCATATTAGCAGTTGTTACTCCTAAACCTCTTGCCGCAACATACGTTTCATATGTATCAAATATTACAAATACTTGTTTTGCAGCCTGTTTAACTAAAATTAAAAAGTGTTTATAATTATCACCAGATAATATATCCCGATCTGTACAAATAATAATATTATATTTCATTTGTAATGCAAGTTGTAACTCTGTAAGTAGTGCTCCATCTAGATTAGTACCACCCGAGAAGTTAAATTCAAAAGCATTATTAGCAGGATTTGGCCACTGTTTTGGTTTATCTTTAATGCTATTACATACCGTAGATTTTTTTAGTGCAATATTAACTTTTTGTAATGTATGTGAAGATGCAAATTTAAATACTGATACTATTGATTTACTAAAGATTGGATTCTTTAATAATCTAGTTGCATTAGCCATAATAGTTGGGACAACACCACTCATACTACCAGACGTATCCATAACAAATGCGACATGTATTTCATCTAACGGTACTTCAGTTTCAGCAGGAGGTAAATATCCTGCACCAATTTGTCTTGCAACATCTAAACTTGAAATTGCGCGTCTATTAATTTTGCCATAATTTTCTTCTGTATGTGGAGTATCTGTAGGTATACATTTACGGATAATAGTTTGCCAGTTAAATGTTGGTTCTATTTTAATATCAGTTTTTTTAGATCCTGAATTTTTACCACCTGGACCTTCTTGACCTGATTTAGTCTCTTGGTTATCTGTTGGTTTATCAGTTTTAATATCTTCACGTTTCGAACCTTCTTCTACTTTATCAGCTTCTTTTTTACCATGTTCGCTCATGTCATCATTAATATCTTTTCCATTACCAGCTTCATTTTGTTTTTTCTTATCTACTTTTTCTTTATTATCAGCAGAATTGCCTTCTTCTTGACCTGGTTTGTGATCATCACCGGACATATCATCTACACCTTTCCCAACCTCTTTTTTATCAGGATCAGATAATTTTTCCATTTCTTCTTGAATTAGGTGATACATATCTATATAATTTTTTTGCCTATCATAATTAATTTCATCATTATATAATCCTATTGGAAGTGGCTCATATCCACTTTTTGTTAATAAGTAATTAGATCTAAAATCACCTACCCAGTTAATAATTTGACCATTAGCATTAGGTATAGTTTGTTGATAATAAAAATCATCATTTGTATAATGCATAAATTCGTGCATTATTACAAATTCAAGATATGAATATTCATTAGGAAATGGGCCACCTTCAGATTGATATATTTTTCTAGTAGGTTTAATCCCTTTTAGATACGCCCAATCTAATAATTTTTGCATAAACGGTATATTAAAATAAAATGTACCTCCTGGAGTTGCAGCAGCAGTTGTTATAGCTCTTTTATCTTCAGTATCAGGTAGATCGTATGTATAATCTATTTTCTTTTGAGGTAGTGGTCTTTCATCAATAAAGCTTCTCATTGGAAACATTTCATGGTGATTACCTTCAATATTACGAATCAATTTATGAAATGTAACATTAGAGAATTGAGGTGCACCTGGTACATCAATGTTTTCTTTCCAAAATATATTAAACAATTTTCCTTCAATAACATTATGCTGCATAGTATGATACAATATTGGAGCTTTAACCGCTAAATCGTTTATTTTTGTTTGTTCTTCTGTTAACATTCCAACAATTTTTGCTTCTTCTAGTGGATCATTACGTCCAAGAAACTTAATCATTTTTACAACAAAAGGATCATTAGGAGTTGAAGTTGGAAATTTAACAGTACCTAATGCTGCCTTTTTATGTTCGAAAGCTTCGTCTAAAATATTAATTTGCATTTTATAAGTCCGATATTAGTGTATGCACATTAGACATAATTTCACCAAGAGCCATAGCAACTTCATCTTTAGTATCTTCATCTATTTTACCTGTTGCTAATAATTTATTAAATATATCTTTTTCTACTGACGGAATAGCTCGTGATATTAATTTTAATCTATCATTTGAATATTCATGTAAATGTAGTGTAAATATGTAGCTAAGTACAAAGTTAGTTAACATTGATGTATTTTCACTACCATATTTCAATTTATCGCCACTTATTTCAACTTTCTTAACTGTTTCATCTAAAATATATTTTTTTACATCAGTATCATTGGTAATAATTTTAGATAGTAATGCTTTTAATTCAGTAATTACTTGTTCATTATCCATATTATTATGAGAATTTACTAATTGCTCATCCTCAGGTAATTTTAAAATATCTTTATTACCTGTGAAATACCCTTCTAAACTTGATACTAACGGATTTGTTTTTATTTGTTTAAGTAATAAATTACCGTAGATAGAAGTTGGTAATGAGCGTATCCATGTACCCAATGCATCAAAAAAGTCATCACGTTCATTATAAACTTCTTTTTTTGTAAATATAAAATTTAATGAATCTTTAAATGCTTCTAAAACAATATCATCCATTTCATCACGTATTTCATCAGGTTTAATATCCGGTTGTTTTAACAATTCAGGTAATTCACCAGCAATTTCTCTACACAATCTACCATACATTGTAGTATATTCTCTAGGAGTAACATATACTGGATCTAAAGCTTGAAATAATTGTAAATGAAATTCTTTTGTATGACTTGGGAACTTTGATTCAGTTGTTTTAAATTTATTAACAAATTTTTCTAAAAAATTAAGAGCGATATGATTAATATCTGCACTTACCCCTGTAAACTTTTTACCTTCAAGATAACGTTTAGTGTTAGGCCAATTTCCTTCTGCCGGTATAACATCTGCAATATCTCTAAAATGGCTTGTTAATTTTTCAGTACCTTGTCTATGAGGATTCATAGCTGCAACAACCATAGATCCTTGTGGTAATTCTAATACCCCACCTTTATTATCACCAGACGGTCCAAAATTCTTTTCTAGTAATACACGACGTAGTGCGTTAAACACCCTATCAGTGTTAGCGTTAACTTCGTCAAAAAATATTAAGTATTTCCATTTCTGTTTATTAAATTCAGCAATAGCTTTTTTACCTTCAACAGCGCCTTCTTTTGCAGTAACAGCTTTTTCATAAGAAGCTAATTTAGATTTAATTTTTTGAGTAATTTGTTCATGTAATTTGGGTATAGAAAAATTAACTTCAATTTCAGTATCGTCTTCAGAACGCTTACCTGAATATGGTATACCAATAACATCATCTGCATTTAAACTCGATGTATCAATATTAATTAATAACATATTGTGTTCTGCTGCAACATCTTGTACGTAAGTAGTTTTACCAATACCCGGTGGACCTGATATAGTTGGAATATGGCGTCTATGTTCTCCAAGATTCATTTGTTGTTCTATCATATGATTTAAAGCTTCACGCCAATCACTCGCAGGAGATATATCTTTTTTATTAATAGTTATATTAGATGTTTCTTTAATTAATTCAGACACCGCTGACAATACTTTATCATGTAATGTAGCATAATCACCAGTGTCGTAATTAATAAAATTATTTTTTATGTTTGTCAGTAATGCTCTTGCATGTTGTTCATCTTTTGCCGGTAATGATGAATTAATATACAATAATAATTGTTCCCATCTACGAGGGGACGTTCTAACATCAGCAGCAGCGTCATTACTAGATAAATCAGCATCTTCTAATTTATCTTTAAATTTATTCATAATTACTGGTTTTAATTTGACATTCATATCATGTTCAAATTTTGATTCAATCCATGGAAACCAATTAGCTTTAGTAGGTTTAAGATGTTCAATTTCTTGAAACTCATAATTTTCAGGGATCATATCTAATCCACCTGCATCTTTTGTATTTGATGCAAATATAACATATGCTGAATTAGGGATAATATGATTACCAATATTTCCATTTAATATATCACGAAGACAATTACGAATACGTACAGATGTTTTTCTTAATGCTTCATCAAAAAATAATACAACATTAAACGTCCCACGAATAGATTTAATAACTTCCGGTATAATTGTATCACTACCTCCTAGTGCAATATATATTTCCTGTATATGTCTTGGAAGTTTTTTTACGTTTTCTAAATATTGTTCATCTGATATTTTTTGTACATTACGTAATTGTGTGTATAAATTTGAATCAGCAAGAATTAATTTATAATCTGGTCCATAATTTATTTTTTGAGAAGATGATGTAGGGGCAGCTCCAGTTGCACCATTAAATACTAAGAATGGAATATTAATTAAATGTTCTTCTGTAATATGAGGTACTTCTATTATAATCGCTTTTAAACCTAAAAGACGACATAATTCTCCAACAAATGTTGTTTTACCAATTCCTGGATCACCTGATAGTAATATACTTACATTTGTTGTATCCCCGTTAGCATGTGCTTGCATCTCACGCAAGATTTTAGCTGTATATTTTACAATTGGGGTGCGTTGATTTGTTATCATTATTATACTCCGTATACTAGATAGTCTTATTATTTATATTTATAGGTTACTACGGAGTATAAGGATACTTTGCATTGCCTATCCTATATCTAGAGATTTTAACAATTTAAGTTGTTTAAATTGATTCATAACGGCATCTATTTTTGATATTAACATTTTATGTTTTGCGGTTAAGAGAATATTTTGTTTATTTTGAAATGTATTTAAATCATCTAATTTCATTACCAGATTCTCGGATAAGTAAGAGGTGGAACACCTTTCTTTTTATAATATTTAAGTGTTTTGAGTCTAGCTTCCAATGTTTGTGATGAGCTGTTAAGACGGACAGTTTTTTTATATTCTTTACTATTATGCAAGTCTTTGTATTCTTGTGATTTTGTCCAGTAAACGGTATTGGTATCAGGTCTAGCAAAGTATTTTTCGTAATATTGTAAATTTAATACATCTAGAATAGGTTTTACAGTTGTATATTCTTTATTAACAGCTTTAAGCATATTACTTGCATGTTTAATCTCATCATCAATTGTTTCATACGAGTTATTTTGAAATGTATTTAAATCGTCTAATTTCATAATTATATTTGTCCACCTAGCTTTTGTAAATTGTCTTTTGCAATATGTAATCTACTTAGTAGTATATTTAGTTTAGTGTTTATATCTCTAGATTTTAGATCGTAGGTTTTACCTTCAGTTGAGTTCATAAACCCAGATTCTTTTGCATCTGGGTTATTAGCAAAATACGCATCTTTATATTTTGGAAACTCAACTTCTCGTAAATTGTGTTGAACTGCAATATAATAATCATACTCTTTAACAAGCGCTTCTACTTTATCGTGCATAGTTTCTCGTTCAACAGCTCTTGAATTACGTTTAGTATTTTCAAATGATTCACAAAATTGTTTCAATTTCATTGTAGTATTTTTTTACGAGCTTTAAGTTGATCGATTTGATTTTGTAATTGTTCACACAACTCACTTAATAACATATGTTTTTTAACAGCTTTAGTGTTCATATATGTTCTAAACTCAACAGAACCTCTCCAATTTTCAACATCTATTCCAGTAGCGACAGCTAGTTTTTGATAATAACTTCTTAATTTACTTCTTTCTTTTTGATATAATTCTTCTTCCTTTTTCATAGCTTGAAGTTTATTTTTTAAACATCTTATCTCATAATTTATAGACGTATGCTCTTTATTTTGAAACGGATCGTTTAATTGTTTTAATTTCATATTATAAAATCCGTTTAAGGTTTTACAGTTCTAATAAACTGTTTAGTACTCATTGTTAGACCACCATTATACCTAACCGAGCTATGTACTATTCCACCAGATCCAAGATTAGTTGTAATACATCTCCAAATAAAACTACCATTATCTGCTAACATTATTGTTTTAGTTAAATTATCTATAGTAGCTGAATACACTTTAGTAAATCCCATCATGTTTTTTGATTTAAGATACTTACTAAGTGCAGTATATTGTTTAATCGTTTTATCTGACCATCTCGGATAATCCCAAGGTAATCCAACAAATATATTAGTTGCATCTTTATTTCGAGCAGGATTTTCAGTTGTTATATGTGGCCCAGTTGGTATACGCGGTGGGTTTATTATTTGAGTTGGTAATCCAGCTTTAATGTGTATATCTTTTTGCTCATCAAACATTTCTTTACTTGATAATTGAAGCGCATTTTGTGTTATATCTTTAATAACACTCCATAGTTTTGTAATTTTAAGTTCTAATATGTTTTCATTTTTTTGATATTCAGCATACTCAGGAGAATCATCTCTAATTAAAATATTTTGATGGTACGTAGCCATATATTGTAATCGCAGATTTCGAAGTTTAACACTAATGTGATCTATTTCGATTTTAAGTGATTTAGCTCTAATTTTTAAATGATCAATCTCATTTTTAATTGATATATATGGTTTATTTTGAAACAAATTATCATTAAAATTTTCTAGTTTCATAATTTCGCATATTCCGCTAATCCAGCATCTTGTAATTCAAGTTGACATTCAGTTACCAGTCTATCACCTGCAAGATGTTTATTGATTATGTTTATAGCTTCATCAATATGAATACCTGTTGAAGGTGGATGTAGATGTTGCATTATAGATACCCGTTTCAATTTACGTATCAACAATAATCCTATAAGTCCAGTTCTAATCTTACTTCCATTTGCGCCTAAAATTAATACACCATCAATTAATTTGATATGCTTGTGTATTCCTGAAACTGATATAATATTAGTGTCAGATAAATTAACATCACCATATACTTCTCTTGCAATTCCATTTAGCTTGAATATTGGACAATTTCCATAATTAGCAGCTCCTCTAATAATAGATGGGCCACCTTCCGCATTATTACACATTTTATTACCAACAATAACAAACTCACCGTTTACTGTATGTGGGCACCCATGTAAGGATCTAAGATTAGTACCTGGGTTTATTGTAAATCCATCATTGGCAGTACCGAATTGGATAGGTAACTTGTAGTTAAAGTGTTTCCGATTTATGCTAATAGGTTCATATACATCGACTATCAATGTTTTTGGATCTATATAACAATTAGTAACTCCAGTTGATCTTATCCATTTATGAACTTCCTCAATAGTTGTTAACTGATTATCGATAATTTCTGTTAATAACATTTATAGCTCTTTACATTTTAGCAAATTTATCAAATCCAGCATCTTGTAATTCAAGTTGACATTCAGTTACCAGTCTATCACCTTCAAGGTGTTTATTTACTATTTCAAGTGCTTTACCTGCACTAGTTTGTTTACTTTCCCAATCCATAGTAATCTTTTGTAATTTACGTAATAATAACAGTCCAGCGATACTATCAGTTATTTTATTCACCATTTTACCTAAATTTAAATTACCATCTAGAGTCTTAATTTGCTTATGTATTCCAGTAAATGATGTTATTTTTGTACCTTGTAGATCTAAATCACCATGAATCTCTTTTGGTAATCCATCAATATTAACAAGTGGACAATTTTCATAATCAGCAGATCCCATAACAATTTGTGGACTACCTATTGCTGATTTTAAACTTTTATTGTTTTGGCATGCAAACCGTCCATCAACAAAATCAGGGCAACCTTGTAAAGATGAAATACCTGCAGCAGCTATATAGAAATCACCGTTAACTTTACCAAATTTAATAGGTAATTTTGTATGATAAAATCTATCTAAATGCACATCACCGTCAACATCAACTACATAAGTATCTGAATTAATTGTATAATTTTTCACTTCATGGCTATCTAACCACGCAGATATTTTAAGTATATGATCCGTACCGTTACTCGCAAGTGGTGTCGGGGTAGTTGGTGGAATAGCTTTTACAAGTTTAGGGCTTGCAGTAGTTGGTGGTGTATTTGATGTAGTAGTTTTAGCTACTTTAGCAGTTGGAGTAACTCCGCCGTGTTTTGCTGCTTGATCAGCAATAGATTTACGTAATCCATCAAGTCTAACTTTTAAGAAATTAGGAGGAGTAATACCATTTTGACTAACCAACGCGTTAATAGCAGCGTCAGTTATATTTGGATTAGTTACAATTAGATTACGGACAAAAGTTGTCCAAGGAGAAGCTGCAGCCATTTCGTTTATTAATTTAAGTTCAGTTAATTGCATTAGTTAACTCCTTTTAGTCTAAATTCATTATTTTGTTGTATAATTCTGGATCACTTTCTTTTGTCCAGTCTAAAACGTCTTTCATTCGTTTGTGTTTTTTAGTACCAGGTTGCATACCGATAAAGTGTTCATCTTTATCAACATGATTTATGTTAACAGCTTCATCAATTTCAATGGTTGGTGTTATAGTACCTTCTTTAAGTTCAGTAATTTTCATATTTGTGCGCTCAATTTATTTGTGTATTAACATATTTATAATTATTTCATATAGATGTTGTAATTTCATTATAATACTAGAATCAAGTGTACTACCCATTAGCATTGTATACTATTTATGTGAGGAATGCAAGTAAATAAATATTTTGTATTTATTTAGAATAATGTTTTAATGATGAGTTTCTTGCATTATGTTGCAATATACTATTTAAATAGTGTTTTCGTTGGAGTAAACCATGCATTTTTTGTTTAATAATATCGCGTTTTGTTGATAAAGCGCGAGCTATCGAATCAGCATTAGGTATTGTTTCATGATTATAAGTAACATCATATTCTTTTTTGAGAGATTTAATTTTTTCACGTACCAATATTAATTCAGCTGAGTCGGATTTATATTCACGATTTTGAAATGAATCTATATTTTCATGTAATTGCTGTAACTTCACTATG
>Ga0315278_10001069_pt1 | contig 23671 bp, 17 predicted proteins | sample YL17G06_0_MG_FD_203880 | JGI IMG/M metagenome (GOLD analysis project Ga0315278, IMG submission 203880) | Sediment microbial communities from Yellowstone Lake, YNP, Wyoming, USA - YL17G06_0 | ecosystem: Environmental > Aquatic > Freshwater > Lake > Sediment | place: USA: Wyoming | collected... | reverse complement strand
AGATTATGACCAACATATTCATTAATGAATATCGGTCGAAATCGCGAACGCCGGTGTCGGTGAACATGGACGATATCGACGACAACTTCCTGTATGGACAGTTGGCTTCGATGCCCCCCGGACGAACCCCCGAAGAGGAGCTGTTCGCGAAGATATTTGACGATGACGTCAAGAAGGCAATCGAGGAGTTACCGGATGATTTCAGGTTAGTCGTGGTTTTGTCGTTCCTTGAAGGGTTTTCCTATCAGGAAATCGCCGACATTATCGAGCTCCAGCTTGGAACGGTTAAATCCCGACTGCATCGCGGCCGGAAACTTCTCCAGAAGAAGCTTCATGATTACGCAGTTAAGAACGGTTACATCAAGGACCTCACTACATGAATTGTCAGGAAGCCCTGAACCTGCTATATGATATAATTGATAGAGAAGCTTCCGAAATCGACATTAAGCAGGTTGAAGAACACCTCAGCCATTGTCACGATTGCACCGGAGTCTATCGTTTCGAGAACTCGGTCAACGAGTTGATCCGGGAGAGATTGAAGCGCCAGGATGTCACTCCCCGGCTTGATTCTCTCAAACCGAAGATTCTATCGGAACTGGACGCGATTGACTGCGCCAACCGCCCTCCCGATCCCGTCAAAAAAAAACTCCCTGATGCAGCTGTCCTTCCGACTTTTCGCCTCGGCCGGACTCTGGCCGTTGCGGCGTCAGTGATTGTCGTACTCGGGGCGATCTTCGTAGGCAAGAGCGTTTTCAGCGAACACGCCGCCTACCTGCCGTTGGAACAAGCCCACTGGACAGACTCCGAAAATCTTGATAGTCAGCGCAACGACGCCGTCACTGCCGCAGCCCTGGCCGGCGTGCGGCAGACGTTGTCATATGACCTGGTTGATCGCGTCAACAGTTTCACGCTCGTGGGCGGTCATACTGAGACCATCGACAACATCCCCCTCGCGCACTTCATTTACCACAACGAGAATCACATTGTTTCTGTGTTCGTGATCGACGCCGCTTTGATGACGTTACCGGATGACCTGCTCGAAACCCTTGTTACTCGAAACGGGATCGATTTCTACGATCACAATTGCCGAGGCTGCCGACTGGTATATCATCGGGTGGGCAACGCGTTGATCGTGACCGCAACAACTCAACGCGATATAGATTTGCTTGATTTCGTGCCGGACCGTAATCCGGTGTAACGACTTTATCTCAAGTGCAGGACGCACTCTTTCGCATTAGATACCGGCGCAACGGACGCGCCGGTTTTTGTTGCCCCATTGCCTGCCCCGGATAGTTTGGGTCTGATGTTGAGTAGGCTGCCGGTTGCTTTTGTCTTTCGCGCAATCTTCGCAATTGTGGGGTTGTTTTGCCCATCGTTTGCCGACCCCAGCTGTGACAGCACCCGGGGCTCGCAGATACTGCAGGCTCAGGCGTTGGCGTTCGACGAACGCTTTCTTTCGGCGGATTCAATCTACCGGCAGATCATCTCCGACAACCCCGATGATCCCGCCGGCTATCTCTTTCGCGCGGGTGTTCTGTTCGCCGAGATGTCGGACGCAGAGGACAACCTGAATGAGTCCCTCTTCAAGCGTCTGCTCGACACCGTAGACGTCCTGAGTGACCGAATCCTCGACACTTGCGGTGCAAACACCGCCGCGTGGATGCACCTCTGGCGCGGCCATGCCCGGACCTACCGTGCCTTGTGGGAATCGAAGTTTGGGTCGTCTCTGAAGGCCCTCAGGCTGGGCCTGTCGACGATTGACGAATACGGGGCCGGTCTCAAGCGCGACTCCACGGTGATCGACCTTTATGCCGGAATCGGCTCCTATCATTACTGGAAATCCGCCAAGGCAGGTGTGCTTCGCTGGCTGGGGATATTCAGAAATGAAAAAGACAAGGGTATTGTTGAGCTTCGCCGCGCCGCTGATTCATCGTTGCTGCATCGTGATCTGTCTCGGAGTTCTCTCATCTGGGTTCTACTTGACGGCCAGGAATACGATTCCGCCATTGCGTTGGCTGAGGATTTTACCCAACGCTACCCCGAAGGCAAGACGTTTCTTTGGCCGATTGCTCAGGCGCAATTCCGACAGGCGCACTACCCGCAGGCAGTCGAGACTTTTGTCAGGATACGTACGCGTCTGGAAGCATCACCGGGTAACTACCACAACCTGATCGAGTGTGACTACCATCTGGTGCAGTGCTACACGTGGCTCGAAGAAACCCGCCTGCTGGAAACTACGAAACAGAACTATCTGTCCTACCGCGAACGAATCCCTGCGCCTACGAAGACACGACAGAGCGATAAGATTAATTTCTTGAACAGAGTGGTGAACCGTTGAGTGCCGGGGCCGGTGAGGGTTCTGCCTGACGTTTGGTGCGTGGTTTGTGCAGCTATAGCGGCCGGCTTCATGCCCGGGCGCGGGATTTCTCATCAAGGCGCCGGCATCCTTCCATCAGGATCGCATCGTTTGGGGTATCGGTGTTGGGCTGAGGCAACTCCTCTTCTTTCAGCGGCTGGATGATCCACTTGCCGGTGTGCCAGGATACCCCTGCATACACCGCTTCGGGACCGACTCGATCATCTCCTTCGGCGAAAACGACTTTCCCCTTGTCGAGGCAAATGGTTAGTTTCGCACCTTCCGATGTGACGTTGATCTTCGCCGTGCGGCAACTCGGTCCAAGGGCCTGGAGCAGATCAACCAGATTCATGTCCTCGAGATTGCCCGCAGTGACACTTGGAGCCACAACTTCGGAATTGGCGCTGACGCGAGGGGATTGCTCTGCGAGGTGGTCGCGCAACTTGTGCAGCTTTACCACCAGCAGATCAAGACAGTTCTCGACTGCCATTACATCATCAAGTCCGAGCTCAAGCATCTCCGCCAACTCCGGCGTCACCTGACTGTTGCACACCAGGAAAGTGGGCACCTGTCGTACGTCGACTCCCTTGTCCGCCAGCCCGGTTACCAACTGCCGTGCTTTCGACGCCGCGCCGATCTGGATCAGAACCATCATGTTCGGTCGCGACCGATGGTAGACCTCGATGAACTTGTCGGTGTCGGTCATCGAGACCGGACGAAAACCTTCCTCGCGAAGGCGTCCCGCCACGACGTCGAGGTAGTCATTGTCGGAGCAGTACATGAGTACCTGGTTGAAAGTGCCTTCCTGCTCGGACGATTCGTCGAGAATCTCCTTTTCGATAAGCTCGATAAAGGCATCGGTCACTTCTCTTAGGAACAGCCGTCCGGTCAAGGACTGCAGATTGGCGCGGACCAGCTCGAACTTGTCCAGGGACAGGCGTCGGTCAAACGAAACGTGCTCGCAGAACACGTCGACAATCGTCAGGATATTACCCCCCAAAGTCTCGATCGGCAGCCGACGGGTGAATTTCTGCTCCAGGTCGATATACATCGAGCGCAGAATACCCACCACCAGCGGCGGATAATTCAGCGAGTCGAGCAGCTTGGCGGTCATCTGCACGCGGGTTCGGCAATCCGGCGCCGAATTGGATTCCCCGTAATAGAACCGCGACACATCGTGCAGATAGGCAGCTGTAACGATGTTGAGCCGGTCTTTATCCGGCAACCCGAGCTGTCGGCACAGCTTGTCGGCGTAGCGGCCCACTACCGCTGCATGGTTGTGACGGGACGGTTCCCGTGCCGCCAGCAGGGCTATGAACAATTCTGTGCTCTTGATAATGAGGTCTTCAGTGTCTTTGTATCCGGTCTCGTGAAGCAGCATTTGCCCGGCCGACTCATAGAAGCGTACGGTGGTACGCGGAGATACTTTCCGCAGACGGTCGATCAGATCGATATAGTCTCCGGACACGGTGTCGCGAATGAACACGGCAAAGAACTGCTCAGTACCGATAAACTCGATAGCGTCATCGGCCGACTCGGTGCAGACTACGTCGTACTCCTCGTTCCTGAGCGCTTGAACGAGAGGTTGATCACTGGTCAGGTCGTCACTAACTACGAGCACTTTGTTTCCACTGGTTGACCGGTCTGAAGGCTGACCCGGAGCCGACGCCGCAGCGACATAATGTCTGGCGATAACCGCTCGCAATGACATCTCGGCCGCCACAAAGAGCTTTACCTGCTTGCCGGTGACAAAGTGCAGTTCGGATTCGAGGTCGGGATTGGTCGGGTCTTCACAGGCGACGCTGAGCGTACCGGACGATCTGTCGTAAGCGAAAGGAACCGCCATACGCGCCAGAGCAACGTTGGGCGGGAGCAGGAGAATGACTTCCGGCAGGATATTCAGACACCCCAGCGCCACCGCTTCACACTAGAACTGCTGGGCCAGGCAGTCGAGCAACTGCTGCTCGGTTATGTATCCAAGACGCATGAAATGGGAGCCAAGACGCCCGCCATGCTCGCGCTGATGGTCAAGCGCGATCCTGACCTGATCCTCGGACACCAACCCCTGCTTGAGGAGAAGTTCGTCGATACGGAAAGTGCTGTTCTTGCGACTCATAGTACCAAGCTGTTTTTGTTGCGTCCGTTTCAGCGCTCCCGGCCGGTTACTCTTTTCCGGACAGACCGGTGGCTGAATGGGCCGTTCTGCGCGGCCGATTGTCTCCTATTCTCTATGTAATCGGACGAAACAGGCTGTTGGTCGAGGGAATAGAGCTGTTTAATTTATGAACACTAACCAAGGACGCAAAAGACCCCCGCAGATACTCTGCAGGGGTCTCTGATTATTCAAAGATTATCGCCTGTTCGTAACTACGCAACGCTCCCTTTGATACGCATGTTGTAGAAAGAGCGATACACAAACACTACCGATATCAGGAAGAATATCAGCGCCAGGAACAGACGAGTCGAGGTCGGCAACTCAATCGCCAGCTCCACGGCCAGCACACCAAACAAAGTGGTGAACTTGATGACCGGGTTCATAGCCACCGATGAAGTATCCTTGTACGGATCCCCGACCGTATCGCCGACCACGGTTGCGGCGTGAAGCGGTGTGCCCTTTTCGCGCAACTCGGTCTCGACAATCTTCTTGGCATTATCCCACGCGCCTCCGGCGTTGGCCATGAAAATCGCCTGGTACAGTCCGAAGGCGGCGATTGAAATCAGGTAGCCGACAAAGAAGTACTCGTTGACACAAGCAAACGCCAGGGTCGTAAAGAATACCGTTATGAAGATGTTAAACATGCCCTTCTGAGCATACTGCGTACAGATCTCCACCACCCGCTTGCTGTCCTTGACGGAAGCTTTTCCGGCGCCGGCGTCCAGCCGGATGTTGGCCTTAATGAACTCCACGGCCCGATAAGCGCCGGTTGAGACCGCCTGAATGGAAGCGCCGGTAAACCAGTAGATAATGGCGCCGCCCGCAATCAGGCCCAGCAGGAACGGTGCATTGAGAAGTGAGAATTGATACCCGGCCGCCGCCAGCATCGCGCCGATATCCTCTAACGATAGTGCTGCTCCATGACCCGCCCCGGCCACGCGCTGAGACAACAGCAGGATAATCGAGAAGATCAAGGTAGTGGCGCCGACAACCGCCGTGCCGATAAGCACCGGCTTGGCAGTCGCTTTGAACGTGTTGCCCGCCCCGTCACCCTCCTCCAAGCACAGCTTGGCTCTATCGAAGTTCGGTTCAAAACCGAAATCTTTCTTGATCTCTTCCTTGATTCCGGGCAGCGTCTCGATCATGGACAACTCATAAACAGACTGAGCGTTGTCGGTCACCGGTCCATACGAGTCGACCGCGATCGTCACCGGACCCATGCCGAGGAAACCAAACGCCACCAGGCCGAAGGCGAACACCGGAGCGGCCGCCATGATGCCACCCAGGCCCCAGGTGCTGACACCCCACGCGACAGCCATCAGGCCGACGATCGTCAAACCCATCCAATAGGCCGAAAAATTGCCGGCGACAAGTCCGGACAGGATGTCCAACGATGCGCCGCCCTCGCGGGCCGCGATAACAACTTCTTTGACGTGACGCGATTTGGTCGACGTAAACACCTTGACCAGTTCCGGAATAACCGCTCCCGCCAACGTGCCACAGGAGATGATCGAAGCCAGCTTCCACCAGAGTGAGCCGTCGCCCAGTTCCGGCAGCATCAGGTATGAAATCAGGTAGGTCATGATAATCGAGATGATCGACGTGATCCACACCAGCGTGGTCAGCGGCGTCTCAAAATTAAAAGTGCTCAGGGTGCTGAACCTGGCCTTAGCGATCGCGCCGTTGATCCAGTAGGAGACAATACTCGTGGCAATCATCATGATGCGCATGACGAATATCCAGACCAGCAATTGCACTTGAATAGTCGGGTCAAGCACGGCCAGCAGGATGAATGTAATCAGCGCCACGCCGGTCACACCGTAGGTTTCGAAGCCATCGGCGGTCGGACCGACCGAGTCGCCGGCGTTGTCGCCGGTGCAGTCGGCGATCACGCCCGGGTTGCGAGCATCGTCTTCCTTGATATTGAAGACGATTTTCATCAGGTCGGAACCGATATCGGCAATTTTAGTGAAGATACCACCGGCGATACGCAGCGCGGCTGCGCCGAGAGATTCACCGATCGCAAAGCCGATGAAGCAGTACCCGGCCAGTTTTCCCGGCACGAAAACCAGAATGGCCAGCATGATAATCAGTTCAATCGAGATCAGCAGTGTACCCACGCTGATACCGGCGCGCAGCGGGATGGCATAAGTCGGATAGGCTACGCCGCCCAAGCTGGCGAAAGCGGAACGTGAGTTAGCGAATGTATTGATGCGTATGCCGAACCAGGCGACCGCGTAACTGCCGCCTATACCGACCAGACTGAACAACAGGATGATAATCAGATTGCCCGCACCGACTGGTCGGAGCCAGCCGAAATAGACCGTCATGATTATGGCGATGAAAACCCAGAGGAGCAGGATGAACTTTCCCTGAGTCAGCAGGTAAGTCTTGCACGTTTCGTAAATAAGCTCCGAAATCTCCCGCATCGATTTGTGCACGGGAAGCTTGCGCAAACCTGAATATGCAAACCACCCGAAAACCATGCCGAGTATACAGACCACAAAACCGATCAGCAGAAGATTGTAGCCGGTCATTCCGAAAAAACTGACCTGACTTAGATCGGGGACAACAATGTCGGCTTCGCTCGCCTGGCTGCTCGACACCAGCGCCAGTAGCATGAGGGCCGGGAGCGCCAGCCTCACCAGCGAAAGCCACTGAGACTTCCGGATTCCAAGTCCCAACCTGCTCATAAACACTCTCCTTAATGTAAAGTTCAAACAGCCGCACACTCACTCGGGCTATCCCATTGAGTTATCCAAGCGGCACCGCATTGTAATTTTCACTAATTCCGAGCGCCCGTGCCGGACCAGTCTGCCAGCAAGGTCCGCCAAGTCTACAAAAAGACTGAAACAAAAGCAATACTTTCCGCGTGAATTATGGCGCCAAGTAAGGCTGGTTCCTGCACTTTCTCAATGGCGCACAACGAGATCGGGGATTTTTCTACCTTCCGGTAGGTTGGTAGCCGACGTGACAATTTTCACAAACTGCTTGTGTGGCAATCTAGTGCGTGAACGGTAGGTGAAGTCTTTTAAGGAAGAAGCTGGTCCGTGCGTGGTGGACGACCTGAGGCTGCCAGTACGTTGACAAAGTGGTGTCAGCCGACCCTGGCTGACACCTGTAGCATTTCGGTAGAGCGGGTTTGCCTCAAACCCGCCAATGCCATTATCGCTTGATATTGTAGAACGCCGACCAACCAGGATAAACCGCGTTGCGGCCCACTGTCTCGCAGATGCGCAGCAATTGGTTGTACTTCGCAATCCGGTCCGTCCGGCACATCGAGCCGGTCTTGATCTGCCCGGCGCCGGTGGCGACTACTACGTCGGCTATAGTGGCATCTTCGGTCTCACCTGAGCGGTGCGATACTACCGCCGTGAAACCGGCTTTCTGCGCCATAGCAATCGTGTCCAGCGTCTCGGTCAGCGTACCGATCTGATTCAGCTTGATCAGGATCGAATTGGCGCAACCCTCTTTGATACCACGGGCCAGACGTTTCGGATTGGTCACGAATAGATCGTCGCCGACAATCTGAACTTTCTCGCCCAACTCCTCGGTCAGCATCTTCCAGCCAGACCAGTCATCCTCGGCCAGACCGTCTTCGATTGAAATAATCGGGTACTTCTTGCACAGACCGGCGTAGTACTCGACCATCTGTTTGCTGGTGAGTTTCTTCCCCTCGGCAGCGAGATGGTACTTCTTTGTTTTCGCGTCGTAGAACTCGGTCGAGGCCGGATCGAGTGCGATCATGATATCCTTGCCCGCCTTGTAGCCTGATTTGCCGATCGCTTCCATGATGACTTCGAGCGCTTCCTCGTTGGACTTCAAGTCCGGCGCAAAACCACCCTCGTCGCCGACCGCCGTGTTGTAACCTTTCCCTTTCAAGACCTTCTTGAGATGACCGAACACCTCGGCGCCCATCTGAAGAGCGGTCGGGAAATCCTTCGCGCCGACCGGCATGATCATGAACTCCTGCAGATCGACGTTGTTATCCGCATGCTTGCCACCGTTGAGGATGTTCATCATCGGTACTGGAAGGATTTTGCAGTTGCAGCCGCCGATGTATTCATAGAGAAACCGTCCCCGGCTTTCGGCCGCTGCCTTGGCCGTCGCCAGAGAGACTCCGAGGATCGCGTTGGCTCCGAACTTCCCCTTATTCTCGGTGCCGTCCATTTTGATCATGTAGTTGTCGACTGCCGCCTGATCGAACGGGTCGACCTCATCGGCAATCAGCGCCGGACCGATCTTGTCATTTACGTTGGCGACAGCGTTCTCGACCGACTTGCCAAAATACTTCGCGGCGTCACCGTCGCGCAGCTCGACCGCCTCGTGAGCGCCGGTGGAGGCGCCCGATGGCACCGCGGCGCGACCGATTGTACCATCGGTCAGGCAGACATCGACTTCGACTGTGGGCCCGCCCCGGCTGTCGAGAATCTGCCGGGCGTGGATATACTGATAATCGGACATCGGAGAATCCTTTCTATTCGTACTGCTATTGCCTGTGGGAACTTATCGGCACAAATGCAGCGGGACAAGATATTAGTGGGCTTGGTCGTCGGATTGAATCGAACGTGCCCGGCAGACGTCCTGAGGCTGTCCCATAAGCTGCAAGACTCGTTGCGTCGGTGTTCTGCGACCCCGATTTCATTGGGGTCGTGTGAACCGACGCCCTTACACTTAAATGACTTGTGGCGACAGGTCACAACCCCGACTTCGTCAGGGTCAGGACCTGCCGCAACTCTTACTGTTTATGGGACAGCCTCTGTAGATCTGCCGCCCACTAATAAGTTGATCCTGTTGGAACAGCCTCAGACGCCAAACTTAGGAGCCACAGGGAACTTAATCTCGTCCCGAATAGTTTCTGGACAAACAGCATCAGGGAAACTAAATAGCCAACGTGCACACCCTTTTGTCCGTAAGGATTGTTAGCACAGAACCGATAGGTAACAATAGTACTACACAAAGACGAAAAGTAACGCACTGATGAAATATCTGGTTACCGGCGGGGCCGGGTTTATAGGCTCCAACATTGTCGAGAAGCTGCTTCTACTGGGACACGAAGTCCGAGTCCTGGACAACTTCTCATCCGGTCGGCGAGAGAATATCGCCGCTTTTCTAAAGGACATCGATCTGGTCGAGGGTGATATCCGCGACTTTGATACCGTCACCAAAGCAGTCGCTCGTGTCGACTACGTGCTGCACCAGGCGGCTTTGCCGTCGGTACCGCGCTCAGTAGAAGACCCGATCACTTCCAACGCGGTCAACATCGACGGCACCCTGAACGTGCTGGAGGCTTCCCGTCGCGCGGGCGTTAAGCGGTTTGTCATGGCGTCTTCGTCGTCGGTCTACGGCGAGTCCGAGGAGTTGCCCAAACACGAAGCGATGGTCCCTTCGCCGCTGTCTCCCTATGCCGTTAATAAACTGACCGACGAACTCTACTGCCGGGTATTCTGGCAGTTGTATCAATTCCCCACGGTCTGTTTGCGCTATTTCAATGTTTTCGGACCGCACCAGGATCCCAAAAGCGAATACGCGGCCGTTGTTCCCAGATTCATCACCTCGCTTGTGAATAACCAGCGTCCGGTTGTCTATGGCGACGGCGAACAGTCACGCGATTTCACCTACATAGAAAACGCTGTCAACGCCAACCTGCTGGCCGCCGAGAACGAAGATATGGTCGGCGGCGTGTTCAATTGCGCCTGCGGAGCGCCCTTTACGTTGAACCAACTTCTCGACAGGTTGCGCAAGATTATCGGCGTAGACCTACCGGCGGTCTATGACAAACCTCGTCCCGGCGACATTCGTCACTCCTTTGCCGCCATCGATAAGCTGAAACGGCACGGCTTTGAGCCGACGATTGGCTTTGAGGAAGGTCTGAAGCGAACGGTGGCGTTTTTCGCGCCACATCCGGTAGGTAAGGCGCGTTAGCCGGACGGCTCAGATCGAAAACCGCCAGCCGCAGAAATGACCTTTCCCGGCCTCAGGCTCAGGCGGACAGCAAATCACTTCTGTTTTGATGCGCGGATCGATGGTCCGGGCGAATTCTGTGTATTCAACTATGCCAACGGATTTGCAGGGGAACAACGGCAGTTGTTTACGATGCCGGGCCGACTGCACCCGGCAATCGACCATGTAGAACTCGAACGAGTCGGCGGTCTCATTGCGAATCTCCTGAATGTTCAGAACCGCATATAACCGATACCGCAGCGCCTTCTTGAGGCCCTCGAGGCCGCTGTCGGGGGGGATTCCGTGAAGCTCCATGATTCTCTTCGCTTCGATAACCGTGAACTTCTTCCACGCCTGAGTATCCAGTTCAATAGCCTTCGCCATGCCGGCATGCTGCTCCACCGCCTGAAACCAGAGGCCATCGTGGGCCAGCCAGTTCTTGGCGAAATCGACTAACATCTGTTCGAGCTTCTCGCGATCCAGGTCTCTTAGTTGGTCCAGCATCTCTTTATCGTCCTCCGTGGTCTGACGCGGCTCCAACTATAAGCGACCCGCTGCCTTTACAAAAGAAACTAATCTGCCTATCTTGGCAGTTGTACGAGTAAGAAGCTTTCGTAATAGCGGCAGTAGTGTTGCCGTTCGATGTCCGAAGCAGGTCCGGCTGTCAAGCGCACCGGTCAAGTGATTGATCATCAATGGTTTAGAAGATATGCCGGATTGTCAAACGGGCACGAATTTCGCTTTGTATGGTTTCGGTGTACGTCCGTCCTTAGTCTGGAGTGCTGCATGAGTTTATTCGCCCGGTTAATCGTCATCTCTGGTCTTGCGGTCCTTTTCAGCACAGTTGTGCAGGCGGGGGTTCTCGATTCTCGTCTGGCCGAGACTATCAGGCAAACTCCAGCCTACCAGCTTATCTCGGTCTGGATAGAGGTCAGGACTGATCACAACGCTCAGGATTTCGGACAGTCAGTAGCAGCCTCGGCGGCGACTCGCGCCGAACAACACTCACTGGCTGTGACGGAACTCAAGCGGCCCTCCCAGAACCAGGACCGGCTGCTTGTGGGGATAGAAAGCCTCAAAGGGCGTGGCCGGGCGGGCCGGGTCAAGGGCCACTGGATTGTCAACGTGGTTGAGGCCGAAATCTCGGCGGGTGATTTGGCGGCTCTGGCTCAACGTGACGATGTAACCGCAATCTACCCTGTACCCATAGTCACCCTCATCGAACCGGCCGCTCTTGCTGAAGTCGAGCTATCCCCCGACAGCACCGCCGGCAATATCAGACACGTGCGTGCGAACCAGGCCTGGGCCGACGGATACACCGGCGCCGGCCGACTGATCTGCAGTTTCGATACCGGCGTGAACGGCCTCCATCCAGCCTTGTACAGCCGCTGGAAGGGGCTTGATGGCGACTCGGCGGCGGCCTGGTTTGACCCGGTCGGGCAACAGTCGTTTCCGCATTATTTCTCAGGCGGTGGCGTGGTACCGTCACACGGCACTCACACCATGGGCATTATGGTAGGGGCTGATCCGGTGACTTACGACACGGTCGGTGTGGCTCCCGGAGCGAAATGGATCTCAGCGGCAGTGATTGATATTCCCGGAGCGTCCATTCTCGATGCTTTCGAATGGGCGGCTGATCCCGACGGCAACCCAAACACGGTGTCGGATGTCCCGGATGTAATCAACCATAGCTGGGGCTTCCAGAATCTCGACTGCCTGAACGTATTCTATACGGCCATCGAGAACACCGAGGCGCTGGGAATAGTAAACATTTTTTCGGTGGGCAATGAAGGCTCTGGGGGGCCGCGTAATCCGGCAGGTCGGGCGCTCGATTCGCTCGACTGCTTTGCGGTCGGCAACCTGAATCATGCTACTGACGAGATTGCGGGGACCTCTTCCCGAGGCCCATCACCTTGTGACCTGATTTCAGTCAAACCAAACGTGATAGCACCGGGTAACGCAATCAGATCGTGCTGGTACAATTACACAGTCAAGCGCTACGATGTATTGTCGGGCACGTCGCAGGCCGCGCCGCACGTTTCCGGGCTGGTCGCGCTGCTCCGACAGAAGAACCCCAATGCGACCGTCGACCAAATCAAGACGGCGATCCTCACGACTACCCGCCGCATCCCGGCCTGGGGTAACATGCCCAATAATTACTACGGCTGGGGAGAGATTGACTGTGTGGCGGCGCTGGCAGCTTTGCCCGGGACAAATCCGTCTCCCAATGTGCGCGTCTACGATTTTGATCATGCGCCTATCACCGCAGGCAGCACCGTGTCCGGGGCTGTGCTTCTGCAGAATCTCGGAGCGCCGCTTAGCAGCGTTACGGCGAGAGTGCTGGCGACCAACGACGCTCTGACAATTCTCGATGGCAACCTGTCATTCGGCACGATCGCCGCGAACCAGGTCAAACGGTCGACCGACTCGATACGCATTGCGGTCGCCGACACCGTCACCGATGGCACGATTCTCGCGGCCGATTTTGTCATCACCGGATCCGCCTTTACCGACACGGCGCGGCTTCACTTCATAGTGGGCGATCCCCCAAGCAAGACTATCGCTACGCATATCGGCAGCCGCATCCGGTTCACGCTCTCTAACTATGGCGTGTATGGATTTGCGACCGGCTCGATGTTTCCACTTCACGGGTCCGGATTCACATTCGATGGCTTATCCAACGACCTGTGGGAGGGCGGTCTGATTATCGGCACGAGCTACTCCAAAGTCTCGAGCGGTGTCCACTCCTATCTTTGGGACCCCGACATGGATTTCAAACCGGCGCCGAGCGGTGAAATTCAGCTCATCACACCCGGTCCTGTCGCCGCCCAGCAGACCTGGGCGATGTTCGACGATAGCCGCGCCAGGAAACCACTCGGTGTGCTGGTTACTCAGGAGTCGTTTCTGCATGATTCTCCTAATGACGACTTCGTCATCCTGAGTTATATCCTGAAGAACACTTCTGCCACAACACTCTCCAACCTGCATGTCGGCCTGTTCATGGACTGGGACATTCCAACCTACTCCTATAACGCCGGTGGCTACGAGACCGACGGTGCGTTTGTGTGGCAGGCCTACAACAGCGGTACCGTGCTTTCGCGCTTCCGGGGCGTCGAATTGCTGGAAGGGGCGCTGTCGGCGGCGGGAGCATTTGATTTCTACGCCTATTATCACTGGCCGCCGGGCGGCGGATCACTCCTCGCCGATGGTCTCAGCCCGGAAGACAAGTTCGGCGCCATGACCAGCGGCTTTCAGTACGCCGACATTAACAAGGCCGCACGCCAGGATATCTTTTCACTGGTGGCCGCGGGTCCAATGACGCTTGCCCCTGATCAGCTCGATACTGTGATCTTTGCCCTCCTGGCTGCAGGTACGCTGGAAGATATCCGCAATGTCGCTCTGCGCGCCGATTCAATCCTGACCGATGTCGACGATTCAGATGACAGTCACATCCTGCCGCAGGATTTTGTGCTGCATCAGAATTACCCGAATCCGTTCAATCCTTCGACCGTGATCGCCTTTGACCTGCCGCGTCGCTGCCGGTATCGTCTGGAAGTCATCAACGTACTGGGCCAGACCATATACGCGGTCGCAGCCGACGCTCGCCCCGGCCGTCAGGAGATCGCGTGGAACGGCGAAGGGTACGCGTCAGGTGCGTACTTCTACCGGCTCACGGTAGAAGGGCATTCGCTCGCGCGCAAGATGATGCTCCTCAAGTAGGTCGGGACCTTTACGGTCCCGACAAAAGCTTCAAGACCGCCCTTCGACAAGCTCAGGACGACGCAAGGATCCTGACCTACGAGGGTAGAGGGTTGCGCGCTCACGCGAGGAACGGCCACACGGGGCAGGGGAACTCCTGCCGCAGGGTCTCAGCTTCGAGCGCCGTCATACAGAACAACGCCAACGAATCCGGAGGTATGTCTCGCAGCGACAAATCACCGAGACAGCGGTACTCTCGCTCGGCGGTCCAGTCCGTGATCTTGCCGGTAGATTGAGAGCGCCAGAGTTCATCGGCCGGGACAGTGACGCGCTGACCGGCATTGAAGTAGATGACTTCTCGAATACCAATCTCACAGCCGATCCGGCGATCAATGCCGATCCCGTAAGGTTCAAACGACATCTCACTATACCGCGCTCGCCAGCGCATGAGAGGCACAACTTCTTTTGGAGCAAGCGCCGAGAAAGAAACTGTCAGAATACCTCCTGGCATATGGCAACCACTTGCCATGAGTGTACTCATTTTGATGATTCGTTCGAGGGTAGCCAGTGCCGACCTCGGCCATCGGTCGGACTGAATGATATCACGATAAAAACTGATCCGGCGCTCTTGCGGCCAGGGAGAGCTGGTCCCCCGCGTCCAATGGATCAGGTACTTGCCCTCGAGACTATCAAGTGCGGGATTCAGGCTGTATCCGCTGAGCTCGTACTTGAGAGCAACCCTCTTGTTTGAATAGGTGACTGCGAACTCCGGATGTATCTCCCGACCCGACTGTTCTGCCTCTGCCAGCTTTACAGCCATCCTGCCCGATGGTCGACAGGATACCGGTACCAGCACGTCTGCCATTTTGACTACGAGATCATCGCGCGCGGCAAGCGCGCTGTTCGCTTGAGCATCAGCAGCAAAACAGGGAACAAACTCTGTTCGGGTGGGGTAGAGATTGAACTCGGATATGGCCTGATCGCAGCCACGAAGAAACGCCTCTTCTGAATCCGCAGCTACTACCAACCGCAACGGGATTTTCAGGTCCGACGCCAACGTAGTAATCAGCTCCCAGGTCTGCATACCCGTTGAGCTGATCAGACCCAACCCGTTGTCTTTGATCCAACGGGCGGCTGCCAGCGATTGCCTGACCCACGGAGTCAGACCGGTCGGTCGTAACGGCTGGCGCGACAGTAGTATCGCGGCGTACTTCAAAACAACCCTCCACAAATGGGAGTCAGCTTGTATTTGCGTTGAACCTATTGCGACTGGAAACGAATGTCAAGCGGAAAGGGTTATCGGTTGACACCCTGACAGCGTGGGAAGTATCGTGTCAGAAACTAACGGGCTGCCGAACCTCTCTTACCGGCCCGCGTGTAGAATAGGACAGATATGACCCGACCGAACCCGCTGTTCTCCTCAGTTGTCACACTTGCCCGTAAGGGGTATCCCGCGCAGGTGAAATGGCGCCGCCATTTGCACCAGTATCCGGAACTATCCGACCAGGAGTTTGAGACGACCACCTTTCTGAAGAAAGAACTCAAGCGTCTCGGACTGAAGATTAGGTCGATGCGTATGCCCACCGGCGTGGTAGCTGAATTGAAGGGGGCGCGGCCCGGCCCAACCATGGCAATACGATCAGACATCGACGCCCTGCCGATCATCGAGCGGACCGGTCTGCCGTTCGCATCGAAGATCCCCGGTCGGATGCACGCCTGCGGGCATGACTTGCACGCGGCCACAGTTCTGGGCACGGCGACAGTGCTAACCCAGCTTCGCCACAAACTGAGTGGTACGGTGCGTTTTCTGTTTCAGCCGGCCGAAGAAACGCCTCCCGGCGGCGCTGTGGTGATGATCGAGCTCGGGGCGCTCAAGGGGGTAGACACGATCTTCGGTCTGCACGTAGATCCGCACCTGCCGGTGGGGACGGTCGGCCTGTGCGAGGGCCCCATGATGGCGAGTGTGTGCGATTTCGATATCAGCGTTCTTGGTCGCGGCAGTCATGCGGCTCGGCCGCATTTGTCGGTGGACGCCATTGTGGTTGCTTCGGCGGTGGTTGACACGCTGCAGAAAATCGTGTCGCGCTACACCGATCCGCAGATCCCAGTCGTTATCACTGTCGGAAGGATCAGTGGCGGTGCGGCGCGCAACGTGATCGCCGACCGAGTAGACTTGGCCTGCACGGCCCGCACCCTTTCACCCAGCCTCGCCAAAAGCCTGCCGGCGCTTATTCGCAAGACTGTGAGCGGCGTTTGTCGAGCTCATGGAGCGAAAAGCGAGATTACAGTTGTGGCCTCCTACCCGATGCTTGTCAACGATTCCTCGACCAACCACCTCTATCGGGACGTTTTCGGTGAGATGTTCGGCCCCGGAAAAGTCCGCACTGCCGCACGCAGCCTCGGAGGTGAGGACTTTGCGCGCTACCTTCAGAAAGTACCCGGCGCCATGTGTCGTCTCGGCGTGCGGAACCCTCGCATCGGCGCCACCAAACCCTGGCATTCATCGAAGTTTATTGCCGATGAAAACGGTATGTTCTATGGTACCGCACTTCTTGCAGGAACAGTCCTGAGATACGCTGAGTTACATTCTCGATGAACACACTTCGCAGGATCAGGTTCTTGTTTCTCGTGGCAAGTCTCGCGCTTGTCAATGATGTCATGGCTCAGCGTCTGCCCGGGCAGGCGGTGACATATCGCAATTACGATTACGTTCGTGCGGTCACGAGTTCTGTCAGGTATGCTTATTACGCCACTACCGGCGGCCTTATCCGGTATGACAAGATGCAGCAGCGATGGGATACGCTGCAAATCGGCGCGGATGAAGCACCATTGGACTTGATCGACCGGATATGGGTCGACAAGTTCGATCAATCGGTGTTTGTATCCACCGAATCCGGCCTGTACGAATACGATGATTTCTTCAAACGCTGGAACCTGATCAATGAACTGCCCACGATCGACAACGACGTACGGCACATTGCTGCCCCTGACATCATGTTGCCGGAGTTTTCGGCCAATTATGTGGATAAGGGGGAGTTGGTCGACATCTACGGTCGTCGCTTCGCCACCACCGACATTGTTCTTGAAGCCGGCGGTGACATGTGGATCGGCACGTGGGGTTTCGGACCGGCGAAAGGGGATATCTCGACTCGTCTCATGAGCCTGTTGCCCTACGGACTTCTTCAGAACCGCGTTGATGTCATTTTGAGCGATGATTCCCTCCTCTGGCTGGGTGGGGAGATATTCGGGGATTACCGCACCGGTCTGAGCGCGCTGCAGCCAACGGAGAACCGCTTTGTCTACCTGGAGTCCGGGCTGACATCGGAGTTTCCCGCCGTCGATGTCCGCTGTCTGGAGGCGGATTCTGCCCGTTTGTTCGTGGGCACTCCGGCGGGGCTGTTCACTATCAACAAAAGTACGGGGGTGGCGCGCGGTCCCCTGAACGCCCGGCGCGGCCTGCTTGATGATTTCGTTGTCTCGTTGCTGCGTACCGGCGATTCTCTGTTTGTCGGCACCGCTGAGGGCTTGAGTGTGATCAATCTCAAGACGGACTCAATTGTTCACGTCCGGCCGGAGACTTTCCATCAACGGGTAATCTACGACCTGGAAAAGGTGGACAACACGATCTGGATAGCCTCCGGCGCCGGGGCCTTCCGTTTCACCCCGGACTCGGATCGCCTTCAACAGTTCCAGGACTCCGATCTGGTCCTCTTCAGCACCGTACTGAATGTTGAACATTACGACGGTCAGGTCTGGCTGGCGTCCGATGCCGGCGTGGTGAGGCTTGACCTGACCACCGGCAAATCGGAGTCGTTCCGCGAGGCCGGAGATTGGCGGGATCGGCGCGCTCTGGCGGTGAACAACCGCCTGGTAGCTCTGGCTGACGACATCGGTCTGTACATAATCGTGCTGGGGAAGAAGAAGACGCGCACGTATCGATTGACCACCGATGACGGGCTGGCCTCGAATTATGTCCTTTCGCTCCGGTTCGACGGCGACTATTTGTGGATCGGCACGGAAAAAGGCCTGACCCGCTTTTTCTGGAACGACCCACGCTGGATCGATTAGGCGGTTTAATAATGCGGTTGATCGGCCGTCATCATTTTTGTACTATGAAACCGTATGAAGAGGCTGCTCAATAACTTCTGGCTTAAGATCGTAGCCTTCGGACTGGGTTTCCTGGTCTGGGTTCACGTGGCTACCAACCAGACGTATAATCACGAGTTGACACTTCCGGTTACCGAGATATCGCTGGACGACGGACTCGCACTTGCTGAACCGCCGCCGGACTCGGTGCGAGCCGCCGTATCCGCCACCGGTAAGCAACTTCTCCGTCGTAAGTGGCGAGAGCAGGGTCTGCGAATCGATGCCGCCAGCTATCGTGCCGGACGGTACGCTCTGAGTCTCACTACCGAAAACACTTCGCTCGTGCATCCTGTTACCGACGTCAAGCTCAGGGAGATCATGTCACCGCGATCGATGCGACTGGACATAGATACTGAAGCTTCATCGCAGGTGCCGGTCGTCCCCCGTTTGGAAGCCATCGCCGACGATGGCTTCGCTATCGGTCACACGCTCTCTGTCGAACCGGCTACCGTATCCGTGATCGGTCCCCGCACCAGACTCAGAATGATCGACACAATCTTTACGCTGCCGCACAAACTCAGTTCCCTTCGAAACCCAGTGACGATAACTCTTCCCCTCGCGCAGCCTGCCGGATACGGCTTCCGTGTCGAACCGGAAACCGTCTCGGTATCCATCGCGGTCTTTCCAGCTAAGACCCGCGTGTTTGAGGGGATACCGATTCAGGTGTTCAACGCTCCCACCGGAGCCCGGCCGCGCACCGAACCGGCGTTCGTGCGGGTCGAACTGACCGGCCCGCCCGAAGACATCGACCGCCTCGATCCCAACGCTCTCACCCTCTCCGTCGACTACCGCGGAATGACGGTGAGTCACCGGGCCGCCATAAGATTCGATTGTCCCCCCGCTTTTCGCCTCAGGTCGCTCTCGGCTGATTCCGTAACGATTATCTACTCGCCCGATGCTGACTCTGGGGATTGAAACCTCTTGCGACGAGACCTCCGCAGCAGTAGTGCACAGCGGGCGCGAGGTTCTGTCCAATGTGATCCTGTCGCAGGCGGTGCACGGCCGTTTTGGCGGTGTCATTCCCGAAGTGGCCAGCCGTGAACACATCAAAGCGATCGTGCCGATCTACCAGCAGGCCCTCAATGAAGCAGGAGTCACTCTGGACGAAATCGAGTTGGTCGCTGCTACTATCGGCCCCGGTCTGGTGGGGCCGTTGTTGGTGGGACTCAGTTTCGCCAAGGGCCTTGCCTATGCACGCCATCTGCCCTTCGTGCCGGTCAATCACCTGGAAGGTCATCTCGCCGCCAACATGCTCGAACATCCTGACCTCGATAAGCATCACTTGACGCTGATCGTTTCCGGCGGTCATACCATGCTGGTTGAGGTCAAATCATTTGGCGAGTATCACCTGCTGGGACAGACCAGAGATGACGCGGCCGGCGAGGCGTTTGACAAAGTCGCCAAATTAATGGGACTTGGCTATCCGGGCGGCGCGGCGCTGGACAAACTGGCTGCAACCGGAAACCCGCGCTACTATCGTTTTCCTCGCGCAGTCATGAAAGAGGAGTTTCAATTCTCTTATTCCGGTCTGAAAACTTCGCTGGCGCTCTATCTGGCTAAACTGAAGCCGGAGGAATTAGAACAAAACAAGGCTGATATCGCCGCGTCGTTTCAGGAAGCCGTAGTTGACGTGCTGGTTACCAAGACCGTGCGCGCCGCGCAGGTGACCGGCGTCCGGCATGTGACTATCTCTGGTGGAGTGGCTGCTAACAGCCGGTTGCGCGTGTGCCTGAGCAAAGAGATCGAAAAGATGGGCGGCCATTTGTTCTACCCTTCATTGTTGCTCTGCACTGACAACGCCGCCATGATCGCTGCGGCCGGATTCTTCAACTTCGAGAAATACGGCCCTGGCGAACTGATCGCCAACGCCATCCCCAACCTGCGCCTGGTCTAGCGGCGTGCTTCTTCCAGTGCCCCCTTATGCGCCGTACTTGTCGATGATCTCCTGCTTGGTTTTGCCGAGAATATCGTACTTCTTGCCGACCTTCTTGAAAGCGTCCAGCGCCTTTTCGAGATGATGCATCTCGTGCCCGGCGGAAATCTGCGTGCGGATGCGCGCCTGACCCTGCGGCACCACCGGGAAGAAGAAACCGATGGCGTAGATACCTTCGGCGTACAGGTCGCGTGAGATATCCTGCGACAGCTTGGCGTTGAACAGCATGACCGGCACAATCGGCGTATCGCCTTCTTTCAGAATAAACCCGGCGTCAAGCAGCCCCTTGCGCCAGAATTCGGTGTTCTTCTCCAATTTGTCGCGTCGCTCGGTGCTCTTCGAAAGAATGTCGAGCACTTTGATCACGCCGGATACCACAACCGGTGCTATCGTGTTCGAGAACAAGTACGGCCTCGCTCGCTGACGGCACATCTCGACCAATTCACGGCGGCCCGACACACAGCCGCCCGAGGCCCCGCCGAGCGCCTTGCCGAACGTAGTTGTGATGATATCGATTTTGCCAACCACACCGTATTTCTCATGCGTGCCCCGGCCGGTCTTGCCGATAAACCCGCTGGCGTGTGAGTCATCCACGAACACCATAGCATCGTACTTCTCACACAGTTCAACCATCTTGTCCAGTTGGGCCGTGTCGCCGTCCATGGAGAAAACGCCGTCGGTGATTACTAACCTGACGCGCCGGTCCGCATGAAGCTGGAGCTTCTCTTCGAGATGTTCCATGTTGCCATGTTTGAACGTGTCCTGCTCGGCGCTGCACAGGCGCATGCCATCGATAATCGACGCATGCACCAGGCGGTCGGCAATCATCATGTCATCTTTCGTGAGCACCGCCTCGAACACGCCAGCGTTCGCGTCCATGCAGGACGGGAACAGAATAGTGTCCTCGGTGCCGAGAAACTCCGTAACCATTCGCTCCAGGTCGTGATGGATATCCTGCGTGCCGCAGATAAACCGCACCGAGGACATGCCGTAGCCGCGATGATCCAGCCCCTCGTGCGCCGCCTTGATGACGTCGGGATGGCTCGACAAACCGAGATAGTTGTTGGCGCACATGTTGATGACTTTCTTCACCGACGCGCCGGTGGGAAACTCCACCTCGATATCCGCCGCCTGCGGCGAATGAATAAATCGCTCCTGTTTGAACAGGCCGGCCTGCTGAATGCCCTTCAGTTGATCCTGATAGATCGTACGTACTTTATCACTGTAGCCCATATTCCGGCTCCTTTAACCACACCGACTTGATATTCTGCTCGGTTCTTTTGTCAGCAACGTAGGGCGGGACCGCTTCGGACCCGCCAATTGGCTTACTTCAACGGCGATGGCGGGTTTGAGGTAAACCCGCCCTACCTTCCTTTGTACCCCACCCAACGGGTGGGAATTCCGTGGCTCGCTACTTGACAAATTCCCTGACCACAGCCACGATCCTGTTCACCGAATCGAACGCCTCGGGTGTCGCCTTATCGTCGGGGATGCTTATCTTGTACTTGTTCTCAAGAAACCGCTTGAGTGAGACCATCGAGAAGGAGTCAACAATCCCACCAGAAATAAGAGGCGTATCGAAGTTGATTTCCTCGTCCTCGTCTTCAAGATACTCGTTCTTCACGTAGGCAAGAACGACTTGTTTCATGTCATCCATCTAAACTCCTCTTCCATATTCGTTACATCATTCGTTATCCAGGGTCGAGGTATCGCCGATTTCTTCGCCCCACTCTTTGGCTCTGAGCATCCGCCGCATGATCTTGCCACTGCGCGTCTTGGGCAGCGACGGCATGTACTCGATTTCCTGCGGCATAGCCAGAGGCGAGAGCTTCTTGCGGATGAAGTTCATGATCTCGAGCTCCAGATCGGCGGTCGGTTCAAACCCGGGCTTCAGCGTGACGAAGGCCTTGACCACTTCCATATTGACTTCATCAGGCTTGGCCACCACGGCCGATTCCGCCACCGCCTGGTGTTCAAGCAACGCCGACTCAACTTCAAACGGGCTGACGAGATGACCGGCGGTGTTGATGATGTCATCATCGCGCCCGGCGAACCAGAAGTAACCCTCGCTGTCGATACTCGACCTATCACCCGTCAGATACCAACCGTTTACAAACTTCTTCTTGTAAGTCTCCGGGTTGTTCCAGTAGGTGCGCATCATGGCGGGCCAGCCGGGCTGTACGGCGATAAGGCCGATTCGTCCGCGCTCGTTGATTGGCTCGTAGGTCTTCATGTCGAGCACGGTGGAGGTAATACCGGGGAAGGCGCGCCCCATCGATCCCGGCTTCACTTTCATGCCGGGGAAATTCGTTATCATGATCGAACCGGTCTCGGTCTGCCAGTAGGTATCGTGGAACGGCATGTTGAACACGCGCAACGACCAGTGGACCGCTTCGGCGTTGAGCGGCTCGCCCACACTGGCCAGATGCCGCAGCGAAGACATGTCGTACTTCTTGACTACCTCGTCGCCGGCTTTCATCAGGGAACGGATAGCGGTCGGCGCCGAGTACCAGACCGTCACGCGGTGTTTCTCGATGAACCTATACCAGTTGTCCGCTGAAAAGCCAATATCCTGCACGCACTGTGTGACGCCCAGCGCGAACGGAGCGATGATGCCGTAGGATGTCCCGGTCACCCAACCGGGATCAGCCGTGCACCAATAGATATCGTCATCTTTCAGATCAAGCACCCACTTCGCGGTTAGATACTGCGAGATCAGCGAGTAGTGCACGTGCTGCACGCCTTTCGGTTGACCGGTCGTGCCTGACGTGTAGTGCAACACCGAGGGCGACTCGGCTTTCGTGGGATGAATCTCAAGCTTCTCCACCGGAGTGGCAGTATCCAGAGAGAATGCGACTTCACGTTCCTTCAGTTCCCTCTTGCCGTCGTGATCGACAATGATAATGTGCTCCAGAAACGGCATCTGTTCGAGAATGCGCCGAACTTTGCCCACATGCTTTCGCGTCGTGATGATGGCGCGTGTTTGCGCGTCTTCGAGTCGTACGAACAGCGATTCCTCTCCAAACGCTGAAAACAAAGGCTGGGCGATAGCGCCGATCTTCAGCACCCCCACAAACCCCAGATACAGTTCCGGAATACGGTCCATGAACAGGCAGACCCGATCTCCAGCCTGGATTCCCAGACCCCGGAGAAAGGCGCCGATCGTGTTGGTCGTCAGTCGGACATCATTGTAAGTGTACTTCCGGCTCTCGCCGGTCATGCCTTCCCAGATCAGGGCCGTCCTATCGGCTTTCCCCATCTGGCAGAGGCGATCGGAACAGTACCAACCGATATTAATAGGGTCGCCAGGTTCGTAGCCGAGTTCCTTTTCGGAGATATCCCAGCTAAAGTTCTTAGCTCGATCTTCGTATGCGCCAAAGTGACTCATGGATTACTCAATTCCTTTGTGTTGCAGGGCTACCACGGCACACGCCAGGGT
>Ga0315278_10001068_pt1 | contig 23674 bp, 29 predicted proteins | sample YL17G06_0_MG_FD_203880 | JGI IMG/M metagenome (GOLD analysis project Ga0315278, IMG submission 203880) | Sediment microbial communities from Yellowstone Lake, YNP, Wyoming, USA - YL17G06_0 | ecosystem: Environmental > Aquatic > Freshwater > Lake > Sediment | place: USA: Wyoming | collected... | reverse complement strand
TTCATCGTATCCTCCTTTCCTCACGTCTGTTTTCGTCGCGCCCCATGCGGGCGCGTGGATTGAAACTGATTTCTTTTTCATTCGCTCTCCAATCCTGATTTAAGGAAACCTCCCTCGGTCAATTCCTCATCCGTCCAGTCTACCCTAAGAGCCTCCAACATTGTCGGGATTGTTTCAGACGCATATTTATTTTCGAGAGTCTGGAGTTCTGCCCTAAGTTCCTCCATCCTTTCAATTTCTGCCTGTGCGGTCCAAATGATATCTGGGATTGCTACTGCTTGGGGAAGGCTTTTGTATAAGGTCACTAAATTCATTTGTCTTACCTCCTTATCTGTCTGTTCCTGGGCGTGGATCTTGGCCGCCCAATGCTGGGGGCAACTCATGTGGACACCGCCGATCATGAGTCCATAGATCCCGGTGTCGTGGAGTACAATCTTTCCAAATCTTCCGGCGTTGTGCTTCGCCGGGTGCTCATGGAGCAACTTAGATTCCCATTTGTAATCCATAATTTCCTCCTTTTGGCGTTTGATTTTTTAAAGCAAACAATCTGCAAGAGCATCTTGATCTTTGCAAATCGTCCCGTCCCAATTTTCATAGACCGGCGAGAGGCCTCGTTTCCCAGCCCAGATGGTCAGGCGGTTATGTTTGACCGAGTACACATAATGCTTGCGATTAATGGTCTCTCCCGCATCATCAAAGGACTCATCCTCAACAACGATTTTGGAGTAATTGTTACCCGTCATGCGCTCAGCTTCAGCCAATATTTTTATGCACCGATTGAGGGTGATGGGTTCGGACATATCAACAGTCAGATTGGTATGGGAACCATCGGGGTTGATCTTGTAGACGATATACCCACTTTCACAATCCCGTGGTCCCTTGGCAGCGGTGTCCAATTTTGGGTTGCTATCCATCTGCTTATGATGCTTACTCCATCCCATTACGCTAATAAATCGTTTCATTTTCTACTCCTTTCAGCAAAATGCCCTCCGAATGGCGTCTGCGGTCTTGGTGTCAATTCTTCTGGGCGATCTGTTGCGATTTCGCCCGCCATCTGCCAGCCGATCATAGGAGAGATGGAGCAGTTTTTCTATTCCTGTCTCTCGATCCTCCCTCTCATACTCTTTTTTGATCTGATTAGTTTTCATCTTTTACCAAACCATTTCCACTTCCGGAAGTCCAGAAGTATTAGAGTTGACTCCGGGGTTAACAGTTACCATCGTAAGGCGGATGGAACCTACTTTAGTTATTTGCATTCCCATGGAACCGACGGTAACTTGATAACCCAATTTTCTAAGTTGTATTGCCCTTCTACGAGCATCTCCAGAAGCAGATTCGTAAGATTCCTGACACCATCTACCTTGATTTACTTGTCCCAAGCATTTCATCTTCTTTTCTCCTTTCTGATTTTTGGTTTTCTCTTCCATCTTCTTATCTCCTTTATATCTTATATATTGCAAGATATATGCCAATGCAAGCAAAAAGATAGAAAAAAAATAGCTAATAATATCAATAGGATAGTCATGTTTAGATTGTGAAGTATTGTTACAAGCTGGTGAAAGTGTGAAAAAAGGTAAAACTGGTGACGTTTTTTGGATTAAAAAAGATAAGTAAAATCAATAAGATATGAGTGAATTGACAAAATTTGTTATGGGTAAGATGATCAAAAAATAGGTTGATTCTTATAAGTAGGCAATATTATTTAGATTTTACAATTAATTTTTTCCAAGGAGTAGATGATTTTTGATTCTCATCAATTCCACCACAATAATGATCCACACCACCATATTTTGTGAGGACTCGTATCAACAGATTTTGATTCACACACTTCACCCTCCCGCCCTGATCCTGAATCGCTTTTTTTCTCGATAATTCTTCTTCAATGGCTGAAAATTCTTCTCCTGCACGGGTTGAAATCATACAAAGCACCCTATTTGCAGGAGAGAACACTCTCGACCTTTCGGTCAATATCATCTCCCATTCTCTATTTTCTGTTCGATCCCTTTTCCCTTTGCCGTGAAATATGTTAATCCATTTTTGTTGATATGGTCTATCCCAATGGATTCCATCAAATTCCATCGGGGTGTGTGGATTAGGCAGAAACACTGAAGGAGAAGGTTTGACTACAAAATCTTGAATCCCTGGAATTTTATCAATCTTTTTAAACAAGATATGGAAGGCCATCCAGTCTTCTTCCGTTTCTCCTGGAAGGTCCAGGATAAAATAGAGAAAGATTCCTTTCCTCTTTTCTTTTATAGCCCTATCTATGGCCTCAATAATTTGTTCATCCTCATAAGGCTTCCCGATTGATTTTCTAAGCCTCTCCGATAAACCCTCTATGCCTACTCTTGGAACAGCATCCGATTTTTTAGAGATTCGATCAAGGCGAACATCGCTATCCTCACGGTGCTTACCTAATCGGTGACACATATCTGTGATTTCATCATTTCGAGAATGCAAGGTCGGTTCGGGAGAAAAGCAGGAAACACGCGGAGATTTTGTTTTCTTTAATTGCTCATATACTTCATCAAATGGCACTTCTCGGTATGGTTTCAAATGAGAAACCGCACAGAAGTGGCATCTAAATTTACAGCCCCTTGCAATCTCAATTCGAGCAATTCCTTTTTGGTTTTCTAAAAGAAACCCTCTAAGCGGGTCCACATTTAGCCACTCCAGGGGAGGAGATTCTTTACCCTCAATAATTTTGGGAAGGATCTCCTCACCGTCACCACAAACTACATAATCAGCATAGGCCTGAAATGGGACAGGATTAAAAGTGTTAAAACCACCTACTATGATTTTTGGTCTTTCAGTATCTCCTTTCCTAATTCCTGCTTTTCTCAGAAAATCTGCCAATAAATATATATGTTCCCACCAAAAGCAAGAGAAGAGAAGCCAGTCAACATATTTTGCGGTTTTGGAAGTAACCCTGAAAAGGTTTTCTTTAGGAAGGCTGTTTAGGCATAAGGCCATACCGTAGGAAAAGTCATCCCGGCCAAAAGAAAGATAGCCGATTTCCTCATTCTTCAATCTTCACCTGACATTCATAGGATTTTTTCATTTTTTCAAAGACATTCAAAATCTCTTCACGCTTCCCAAGCCACATCCCTGGATGAAACGAAATGCGAGCAATGATATTAGGATCTTTTTCAGGAACCATCCCACCACCATTCCCGCCTTGCTCTTTCTCTTCAAAGAACTCTTTCTCAAATTTTTCAAAGTCTATCTCCGGCAACTCCACATCAAACTTGATATCATTCAATTCCAATCCTTCCGAGTTCATGAATTCATAAAGCCCCTCGCCGGTCACATTGGCATAAATGGCCGAATAGATTAGCACCAATTTGGAAGCCTCCTTACGGTTACGGCACGCTATAAAATTGGCGGGCAGTTCTTCGGGTACGGTATAACCTTCTTTCTCCAGTTCCATCATTACCTTGATCCGGTGGTATCCATCAAAGCAGTAAAGCTTCCCGTTGTTTGCCCAGACATTCAAGGTCTGAACGAAGGAGTTGTCTATGAGCGATGTCTTTAGTCGCCCGTAGGATTCCTTGGACATCTCCTTCAGGTCCTTGGTTTGGAGTATCTCCAGGGCCTTCCATTTCACGGGCTCGGTCTTTACGATCTTCGATTCAATGGAGCGATTGTCTTTCATATGAGGTTGAACTCCACAAAAGACATGGTTCGACCTTCATTGGTTCGCATTGCTACACGACACCTCTGGCCGCTCTTCCCGAGGTTCCCCCGGTGGCTTTGATTATGTTCTGTTTCTGCAATCCAAACTTCAGAATATTCTGAGCTGCAAGGTGATCTCTGTCATGGACTACGCCGCACGTCTCACACGTCCACACACGGGCAGAGAGCGTCAAACGAGCATTCACCTTGCCACAAGTACACATCCGGCTTGAAGGCTCGAAACGGCCTATCTCCAGATAGTTCTTGCCACTGTCTGCAAGTTTGTACTGGAGCATCCGGTAGAAGTCCCCAAGCCCTAAATCAGAAATGCTTTGCGCCAGACAGTGATTTTTTACCATGCCCTTGATGTTCAGATCTTCGCACACAACAGTATCGAAGCGGTTGACTATCCCACTTGTCGTTTTGTGCAAAAAGTCCTTTCTCTGGTTCGCTACGTGTTCATGTTGCAGCGCAAGCTGAAGAACTACCTTGCGTCTGTTCGCGCTTCCCTTCACCTTCCTGCTTGCCCGGCGCTGCAAAACCTTCAGCCTACCGAGTGCCTGCTTTAAATGCTTCGGGTTTTCTATCTCCGTTCCATCTGAAAGAACTGCAAAAGTCTTTATGCCTGTGTCAATTCCAACTGCTGTAGCCTTGCGGATCGTCTTCTGTTTCTGCTTCTTGTCTTCTGTCTCAACGGCAATACTCACAAAAAACTTGCCTGTTGCCGTCTTCTTAATGACAGCCGTCTTTATGGTTCCCTCGAATGTCCGGCTTATCCTTGTCGGTATCCATCCGAGTTTCTGAATAAAGACCCTGTTTTCATCAAACTTAATCTTTGTGTTCTGAGGGAATCCGACAGTATGCCGTTTATCATGTTTACGCTTGAATTTAGGGAAGCCGTGTTTTTCCCGAAAGAAACGGGTAAAGGCTTTTTCCATGTTCACAATAGACTGCTGAAGACTCTGAGCAACAGAAAGGTTCAGCCATTCATATTCAGGCTTCTTCTTTATCTGCGTCAATTCCGTCATCAGGGTAAAGGCGCTCATGGTCTTCTTGTCCTTTTGGTACGCCTCAATCCTTCGGGCAAGAGACCAGTTATACACCCACCTGGCATTGCCAAGCATCTGTTCGAGTTGCCCTGTCTGCTTTTGGTTCGGGTAGATTCTGTATTCATATCCTCTGAGCATATCCTTATCATAAATCAAACTTACAGAAAAAGCAAGAAATCTTTAAGAAACATAAAAAGAGTTCAACAAAGCGTTCCAGAAGGACGCGGCATAAAGCCGCCGCGCCTCTGAACTAAGCGTTATGGAGCGGGGCCGGGATGGAATATCGCCAGGATAAGCGGCGCGGGCCACCGGACACCCGGACAATTTCCGCTCGCTTCCCCGCGTCCGCTTCATCCTGTCGTTATATGAGACTGATATAAAATGGTTTTTCCTTTAATAATCTTTTTTTATCTTTGATAACCACGAAATTTTTGCAATTGTAGTCACCACCGAGATTCCAAGGATATCCATCCCGCATTCTGCAATTGTAACAATGCGGGGGCTTAACTATGCTAATCCGGTCATATTTACAGCAATTAAAATGAATCGAATTCTTATTCATATAACGGTTTGCACTACCCGCAGGGGGTGAGGGTAGGCACATGCTCGGAGGCAGGAAACGCTTCGAGCGTGGATAAGGTTTGAGAGGCGGAGAATCCCCCCTGTCGGGTGCGTGCTGTGTTAGAAGGCGTAGAGACCTTCAACCTTTCAGCCGCCATTCTAAAATTACCGCCGTCTTTTTCAATGCCAATTGAATTGCGCCCTGTTCGCTCTGCGGCTTCAATGGTCGTTCCAGAACCCATAAAGCAATCCAAAACTAATTCATCAGGCTTCGAAGATGCCATGATTATTTTTTCAATCAGGCTTATTGGCTTTTGGTCTGGATGCCCCAATCGTTCTTTTGCAAGATGCCCAAGCAAGGCAGGGCATTCGATTACATCTCTCGGCAATGCTCCAACATCAGTTTTATATGGTTTCTGTTTTGCCATCCTTCCGTTTGATGGGCGCATTCTGCCATGCAGTTTTTTTGCGCTTTCGGAATATTCAACTCTTGCGGAATTTTCATCGAAGTAAGAGCCTTCACGGTAGCCATAAATAATTGACTGCTGGCTCATGCGCCATCTACCTTTCGGCTTCGGGCTGTTCTTGTAATACCATGTCAAAATTTCTTTGTTCTCAATTTTCAATTGCCTGAACCAGTGTTCTGCTACCATGTTTTTATTTCCGAAAACATAGATTGAACCATTGACGGCTAAGGCTTCGAGCATAAGAGAGAAATATTCACTCATGTTTTCGATTTCATAAGGCGGGTCAGTAACAATAAGATTGACACTTCCGCGCCCAATCTCTCTCAGAAAATCTCGACAATCGCCGTTGTGCAAAATGAACATGCTTTAGCCTTCTAACCATTGATTAACTTGCCATTTTGCCCTGATAATGCGATAATAGTCGGGTTTTCGGGCAGTTTTGCCCGATGCCCGGTATCAGTGATTTGCCAATAAATTATAAGGCGACAAATGCCGGGAGATATTTCAGAACCTGAGTCCAGACCTGCGGTGCATATTGGCTAATAATGGCCTGTATTAGCGGCTCAATAAGTTTTCCCACCAAAACCACAATCCTTCCCGCATCCGGTTCTGTCATCTTGCCCTGATCCCTACCGTAAATTTTGGCGAATCCGTCCAGGGCAGCCATAGCGGTCGCAAAGGAGACAGGCAATTTCTCGTTTAATGCACTTCCCAAACCTTCCCTGATGGCTGCACTATTCATCTCCCAATGCTTCATCACCTGCTTGGCCGAGGAGACTGTATTCAGAGCATTCTGGTCATCAAAATTTATAATTTCTTTTTGGAAAGCCGCACAACTTATCAGGGTTAATGAAAAAACAACCACAATAAAAATTAACATCAGCTTCCTTTTCATAGTATTCTCCCTATGTGAAGTATTTGACCTCAATCTTATCTCCATCAATTACGATGGCCTGGCCCCCGAGTCCTACCCAAGATCCTGCATTCCAACTTGGGCCTTCAGTTGCGAAATGTGTATGATGGAAAATCACTTCCTTTTTCCGAGTTTGTGCCCAATCGAGAAAAGCCAATCTTGTTTCTTCATGTTTCCCAGGATTTCTAACTGTTGCCGTAGTCGGATCTTTGAATATTCCCGTCATTTGAAGATTTCTCCAAACATATCTCACGAAGAATTTTCCTAACCAAGAGGCTTGATAGTTGAAGAAATCTCCAACATGCCCGTGAGTCCAAAGGACTTCTTTGCCTGATTCGAGAACGAGAACATAGGCCATTGGAAGAAGTGGATTAGGATCATGATTGCCAGGCTCCTCAAGAAGCGTCCTACTTAAAATTTGAAATATGGTAGGATACTCAGCCTTAATCTCTGATCGATCGGAATTCTCCCAATCATCAGTTATATCTCCTCCGAGTAAAAGAGAGTATCCTTTGTCGAGGAAGGGTGAAATCGAAGATAAAAACAAGTTGTCATGGCCATCAAAATCATCGGCATTATTTCTTACTCCGAGATGAAGGTCTCCAATGATGATTGCTTTATTTATCTTGATCCGCTGACTCGTTTTCCAGAGAATATCTAAGTGATCCTGAATCTTCATTACCTCACCTTATACTTTGGGAATCTGATTTGCCTTAACTGATGCTCCGAGATAGCCAAGTAATCCCCCTGTTACAATGTTTAATTGATTCGAGGCAGCACTTGGTTGCATATAAATCCAAAATGCTGTCAGCAAAATCACTCCTCCGATAATAAGATTGTTCGTATCGGGTCCTTTCATTTATCTTACCTCCTTTCAATAAATTGAAGTAGTTATCAGGATACGGCCATTGTCAATAAAATTGAGCTCAAGTACATTGTCACCAGCGGGTATACATCCGTCTAGCGTCGCGGGCGTAAAATATGATGGGATAAAAGGTAACTCTAAGATCCCGTAATAAATGCTTCCGGTAAATTCGCTTCGACCTAAATACAAATATCCTGGGATGGGTGTAAACTTATATGTAAAGCTGGTACTGGGATCAACCGAAGTGAAGTATACCGATCCATAGGTTTTGCCTTGCACGACTCTGATTATATACGTCCTCTTTTGGCCTGTTACGCCTTGGGTCATGTAATTTGTCAGACCCCAAGACAAAACCTGCGCATCCGCAGGAATGGGTATCGGTATTGGCGTAGGTGTTGGTATCGGTACAGGAGTCGGGATCGGGATCGGCACAGGGACTGGTGTTGACGGTTGAGTGATTATAGTCACGGTTCCCTGGGTATACTCCTTATTGTCAATTATCAGTTTTACCTGAGAAAATGCCATGATGGGAATCAACAAAATCAACATCAATACGACAATCTTCTTCATGATATTCTCCTTTTAGCCTTCGAAATGGAAAGGATCAACAGGCGACTTCCATCTTCCTCCCCAAGTTCCTCCTCTTTTTTCCCATTCGGTGCCAAGGATCACATAAGAATCTTTGGGATTTTTTAGATCAAAGCCCCATCTAATCTCATCCTTGCTAACAATGAAATCTCTGTCAGTATCCACGATAACCATATAGTCCTTGGCTTGCCACGTTTGATGCTTTCCAAACTTTATTCCCGATTTCCCTGCATTGAATTCTATCAACTGATTTTCGGGTGAGCGCCAAAATGTAAAGCAGGCAATATAGATACCCGCCTCTTCATAAGCCCAGACTTCAAATTTTGCCGATTCAATGAAAAACTGGAGACGTGTCATTTTTACAATCCCGCCTTCCGGAGAAACCTCAGCGCCAGTTCGATTCTTTTGTGCAGGGAGGAGAACTCTTTTAATGCCTCCCCTATCGTAATGTGCCTTTTGACGAGTCTCCGGAAAACCCCTTCCATGCAGGAGGATGCCTGCCTGATCTGTTCCACGCATTCCCTTACCAATCGCAGCCTCCATATCAAAAAAAATATGGAGAAGCGGGCCTTGATCACTCTGAGTGTCCTTTCAAGCATTCCCATTTTTATTTTTGTTGTTCCTTGCCACAAGAATCTTTGTGAGAGTCAACACCAAAAAAATCCCTGCTCCGCTTCCTCCTCCGTAAATTCCAGCGTTCTTAGCAGCCTGGACTTTGATGTCCGTGATATTGTCGGAGATACCGTCTATTTTGTCTCTGATCACCTTTATCTGTGAAAAAATAGCCTGGTCTCTCTCTTGCCCGGCCTTGAAACCTTCCTCAATCTTGCCCTGCCATTTTCCAAGTTCGTATTCATCGACTTTGGCATAGACTTTGTGGTTGGAAAGATAATAAAAATTGGTGAAAAATCCCACGAGAAGGGTAACCAAGCAAGACATGGCCAAAATCTTGTGACAGTGTAGTAGGTTCATTTTTTCGACCTCCTATATCTTCCACCCCTTGATGGTCAAAGCGATGGAGGTGAAAGTTGTGTTCGTCCCGTAATATTGAATATATCCGGACGCATCGCAGGCGACCTCCATGTCAGCGGAGATGTTGACCCCAGAAACCTGCGTCACGATTTCGGCTACATTGATGGCGTTCGCATTCCCCTTCTCTCTCAACCTGAACACGGATCCCGCAGCATCGTCCTGGACCGTCGCCTTGAATTTTATGAACCTCGCCTTTCCGGCCGGCACGACGGATGAGCAATTCAGATCCCTCCATGTCTCATCGGTAGTGAAGGATGTAAAGTCGACCGCCGCCGGATCGCCCCTGTCGACTTCGTAAGGAAGACCGGGAAGGATCAGAACTAGCATCTTCGTCGCCGTGATGGCGTATCCTATGATCTGAACATTGGCCAAAGGCTTGGTCTGAGTCAACGCCCCAGCGCTCGACGGGTCAAGATAGATCGGTCCCCCGATCGTTCCCCACGCCCATCCCGCATTCGTAATTTCTCCCATCCGGTGAATCCTGATCGTCCCGCTCCCGCCTTCTACCGCGATGCCATGGCACGGCTGCTTGGTTCCGTCTGCTTGGGCCTTCCACCATTTGCTATCGGAAGCTTTCAGGTACAATGCTTGGTAGGCGGTCACCGTCTCTCCGAGGATGCCAAGAATTCTCGTCGGCACCTGGTCATTAACGATCTGCATGTCCTGGGCAAGAACAGAATCCCAGCCCTGAGTCGAGTATTCTATGTCGTGGAGATCATACTTATCGTTTGAGATTGTCATTTTTCACCTCTCTTATGCGTTCTTTTCACAATATACCCAGACCAGAGGGGACTTATATATAATCCCGCCCTCCAAGCGGTAGTTCGACAAGTTAAAACCCACCTCACTTGCCAGAGACCCGTTGTCCGCAATGTTCATTGCCTGCGTATATGTCCACGTAACAGCATCAATCGCACTTTGCGTCCTCTTCTTGGAAAATCCTGCCCAGACTTCAACCTCGAACAGTCCCTCATAATCATCATCCGCAAGAGCAATTCCGGGCATCCCGATCCCAGCCCCCTTGCCTCGGTATCTTGGATCCCATGTCAGGATAATGTCCGTGTCGTATCTCGCCGCAAACTGGCTTCCGTTCGCCATGAAATTGGACGGCGTGTAAGGAGCCAGAGCCCATCCATGAACTAACAGCGAAAGCTCGGTAGATTCTAAAATATCTCCCGACTTCCTTGCGTTGAAGGGGACAAATTTGAATTTCCTTACCACGTTGGCGATAAGCTCTGAATTTGCGATCGTCAGCATGGACGAAAGGAAAAAATAAAACTCCGTCCCCTCTGTATGAAGAACTCTCACCGTTCCATATCTTCCCCGAATCACGCCTTCGAGTTTGTACTGCTGACCGGTCAGCGGCGTGATGGAATGAAAGGAAATGATCTCTGTCCCCAGCAGAGCGATGTTCTTCTGCCCGCTGAAAACTTCCGACCATGTGACAGATTCGATGTCGTCTGCATCCTTGACAAATTCAACGATAAAGCCGACATCCTCATCGATCGGATTGGTGTCTTCAGGATATGACCCGACGAGCGTTCCGTAAGGAACGATGTTAGAAACTCGATTGAGAAACAGATAGGATGCCCCTCCATCGATACTCATATAGACATCAAAACCCAAATCCTGATCGCCTTTCCGACAGGCCGCCGGAAGAATGGATATATTTTGTGACAGGACGTAGGGAGCCTCTCTGACGGACTGGTGGTCGAAGGGATAAGCGGTGTAATCTACCCCCGGAGGCCTCAAGTCTCTAATCTTGGAGAACTCCGAAAAAGCGTATATCTTTGAATACATGTCCTCCATGCAATGCAGGACGATGGCCTCCGATTCGAGGCTCTCTTCTTCTATCTGGAGAATGCGGCACACCATCCCCGTGATCCCGTAGGGCGTATAATAAGCTTTGAAGCAGTCTCCAACCCGAAGGTTGAAAAGGTGCCGGTTGACCTTGATGTCGACCATCATGAAGGGGAACGACTGCTTCTGCAGTTCCTTCCTTCCCGCCCAGACCGCATTCTGGTTCGCCGTGAACATCCCGAACTGAATCGTCTTGCTCACGAGCCGACCCTGAACGTCTCGATTTCCAATATCGGTTGCTACGGGATCAGCAGTGGATTGCAGAATGTCTATCGCCATAGGCTACCACCCGCTCCTTTTAGCCATGCCGTACCTCGTCCTGAGCAGATCATACCAGTCCGCCCACTCCTTGATCTTGGGCCGCATGTGGTTATATATGATCAAATCGGCAAAAGACCCTTTTGCGCTGTCATAACCTTTTTCGCCATCCGAGGCGGCAGCCCCAGCGACGATGTATTTTAAGTCAGTCACCGGGTTAACAAAGGTGTTTTGAAACGCATGCAAAACTCCGTCGTCTGTCACGACACACAGATACTGCGCCAAAGGATAATCCGAACCCGCTCCATTCCCCGACGCGCAGAAATAAAACACCCATCTTTGATCCAGCAAATAGCTAAGATACATATTTTCCGCATAAACATTATTATAATAAATACATGAACGATATTCCTTCGACGAATATCCCATACCCCTAAAGAAAGAGGCAAAGCCATGGAAGGAAAAATCAATCGGGCAAACATTGAAAAGATAACAATAATAATTTCCTATGTAATACCCAGGCCATGTTGCACGGTAGAAAATTCCCCAGCCAGGCATATTGTTGTCTTGGCCATGGAAGCTCATTGCTGCATCCAACTCCCCCAGGGCGCAGTCACAAGCCCAACCACTACTTGAGGCAAATCCTTCGAGCTGTTTCCAAAAACCAAGGTTGGGATTTAAAACATCTAAATCGGGGAATACACCTCCGCCCAAGCACCCGTTCTTTGCGCTGTTGCGGGCAATATCTCCTATCCCTTCATCAAACTTGTACCACGCAAGGAGATATGCATCCAAAATTATTCTGTCAGAAATCTGAGAATATTGGATTATCACTTCATTAATCGTCTCGATCCAAGACGGCCTTCTCAAGGTGGGTTCCTCCAGCATGTGCGACTCATCTACGGTTGGCAAATCGCCGAGCGTATAGTCTCCCCTGATCAATTTAAGATGAAACTTTCCGTCGTTTCCATATTGAAGAATGGAGTCGATATGGGTATTGATCGTCTCGATGTAGGTCAATGCCGCCTGTTGATTGTCGAGAAGAAGACTAACTCCTAATCCATCCAGATGCAGTTGATTGGCGACGGCGATGAAATCCGCATCGTAAAGCCATACCGTGGGAAGGCCCGCAAGCTGGCTTAAAATGTAATAAATCGCATGGGCAGGATTGTAGTCGTATACCTGGATAACGTTCTTCGTAGAGAATCCCAGTACAGGAGACTTCCGGACGACAAAGACCATGGTGGGCATTCGGTTATAAGTGTTCATGAAGCAATTATCGAAAAAAGCATAGCACAATCCCCTCAGCGGAGAGTTCAAAGTCGCATCCGACAAAAGCTCGCCTATCGTCGAATTCACCGCATGGTCATCTGTTCCAAAATAAAGGATCATACTGCCCATGCCCGGTATAGCGATGGTTTCTTGGCCACCGGAGATGGGCCGGACGACTTCTCCCTCCCAGATCACCTTGTCGTCCTTGAAAATCGTATAGATAGTGTCGATGGGGCCAAGGCAGATTCCGAGAACCCAGGAGGCGTAATATTTGTACCCTACGAGCTGCTGCTCCGAACCGCTAATGCTTCCGCTCGATATCTCCACGTATTGGGGTTTAGCCTTCTGTTTTCCATAGGTCACAAGAAATCCGGTTATCTTGACCGTTCCCAGGGCATCTGCGATCGGCATCCCCACCGTGTTAGGTGTGAACTGAAAGGGTTGAGCCGGAACGCCAACGGACCGAATGTCAGGGGCCGTAGGGCTGATGATGTTTCCCACCGTATAGCCGATAGCCGCACCGTATAGCGCACCCGTGACGGCCATAAGACCGGCATATGGCCCGAGGATGTACCCGATGACTAAACCTAGTATTCCACCCCCCCATTGCCCCGCAGTGCTCATCCCAGAATCCTATAGGCGAACTTCATCCGATTTAAAAAATAACGATCCTTGACATTCATTCTGCACACCCCTATGTTTTCCAGGGCCTGGTAGACATACCCGTCGAAAAAGAATCCGGCGTGAGAAGCCGCCTTTCCGAAATAGCTCACGATGATGTCGCCGTTCAGCAGCTCGCCCAGGCTGATCTTTTTCAGCAGCTCACCCAAGTCGATCTTTTCAACCTTGAGTTCTCTCTTCAGGCCTTCCGACACCAATTCCCTCGTATTGTGAAGATGCCAGTCTCTTGGATAATCGGGAATCAAGTCCTTCCGCCATTTCAAAAGCCCAAGTTCCTCCGACACCCTTAAAACGAAATGAATACAGTCCGTACCAAGGTGCTTCACACCGCAGCGGTGTCTCCAAGGAGTTGGAGGATCAAGCCATTCATCAAGAATGATCTTCAATCTTTTTTGGTTCTCCAAATCATCGAAATAATATTCTGTCATGGCAGCACGATTGCCGGGTTCTCCTTCGGTATGAAAGGGAACCCAAGAAAATGCTCGATGTTGTTCGTCAAAAACTTGTCCCTGCACGTCTCCGCTCTTCTGTCGCAGCCAGGATAAGCATCAACCGAATCGTCATCTTCCAGGTCCGCCATCATGTAAGCCATCGTAATGGTGTCTCCTGCATGAGCAATGATAGTTCTCTTTTCTGTTCCGGGAGACTTCGGAGGAAGTCGCTCGTATTCGACCGATCCGCCGATAAAGTATCCATTGGGGAATGTCGCAAAATCAGCAGCGGTAAGCTGCGTCAGGGTCGTATCTAGGGTCACTATTGTCGTGACCTTATAGGTAGGAGACTTCACCAGTTTACATCCATCGTCAAAAAGCCTATGGTTGCAGTTAATCTGATATCGAAAGACTGGGACAGGCATGTTCAAAAACTTCTCGAAGCCAACGCACTGGATCTCAGCCGCTACACCCTTGAACGAAACGCTTTTTATCTGTCCAAGGAACACCACGCTTGGTTCGAGAGGAACTTGGTCCCGGTGTAGCCTCATAATCGACACCCAGATTATCTCGATGGGGTTGATGGCGATGTATTTCAGGACTGGATTCTCCACATATCCCGCTTGGATAGCGCACTCCGTCGCCTCTAATTGGCTATTATATTTCACCATGCTTCTTTGCAGCGTGGCCGGAATATAAGGTTTTCTGTCCTCCATAGGTCCGTCTGACGGATAAGTCAACTCCGCATCTCCACTCGTATAGTACCAATGCTCTCCCCCCTCCGTCCAAATGTGGTACAGTTCAACCGGCTTGATCTTGCCCGCCGTTTCCGCATCGATATAATCCTGGGTTATGGTCATGACGGCCTTTCCCCCAGGAGAGTCCGAAACGAAAGGCTCATCCTTGCCACCTCCGGCGTCAAGTATTCGACCTCGATTTCATCTTGGCCGAAGCGACAAAAAAGAAGAAAGCATACCAAAAGCCGTTTTATGGAAGATTTCGGACAATCTCTCCCAACAACGTCGTCGAGATTTATTCGGGTATCGGAGGGAGCGGCGACGATGTCGTTCCACACATATGTATCGTCGGGCCAAATTGTGATTATCGACTTCCCCATCTCGTTTCCAAACCAATACAACGGGTAATTGATCGAGTCTATGTGGAGATGATCATCAGAGGCGAGAAAGCCCTCCGTCAGATGTATGTCCTCCTGCCAGGAAGGAAGCCAGAATCCATCCAGACGGCCCATTCTGGAATCGAAGAAATCGATGTGCTTTTGTATCTCCGATTTTTTGTAAGCGAGGTACTCATATTTTAAAGGAAACATCGTCTCGGTATAATGCGACAGCGGAGTCGTCTTTCCCAAAAAACCGAGCAAGTTATAAGGGTGATCGAATCCATCGTCGATGCCCACCCAATTCGGCTTTATGTTGAAAATGGGCACGCCCTTATATGCATCGAAGCCAGCCGCAGTCCCTATCTTTCTCGTGATTGTGCCGTCGAATTCCTCCGACGCCTCTATGTCGATTTGCCCGATTGCGGAATTGAGCATCTTCAGGGTCTGAGTCGGTGCGATTCTTGTTTGCAGGAGAGGATACACGGAAGTTCCTGTGGGCCACGTGTGGCTGAGATCATTATGCAACGTTATGCGGGTCTCCGTAAGATCGTCTATTTTCCACGTCTCCATAAAGCTTCGAGAGCCGACCATTGCCATTCCGCCAATCTCAAAGTTCCGATACAAAGTCGATCCGACATCAAGAATCTTTTGTCCGGAGGCTGCTACAACAACCAACTCTGTTTCGTCTTGCCAGAATGGAATTCCCCAAACTCCATAAAGATTCTTGTAAAGATTCCCCTTGAATAAGGAGCTCTCTTGTGCATTCAAGGTAAGCATCGAAAAAAGGAGCGACCGACGAGGCCACGTAAAAAGGGAACTCCTCTGCTCACCCCCCCGAAGATTGCCTCCGATAGTGGTTCTCCATCCCCTCTTGTATTTCACCGATTCCGCCCAATTGGGAATCATGAGGGATTCTTCTGACATTTCAAACGCTCCTTATTGAAGAATCTTTTTGACCACCATCGCCCTTGAACTTAAAACGTTTAATATCGCATTCTGACCTCCGGCGGAAGCCAGATACCGATCCAGTTCCCTCGGATCGACCACGTTGATGATACTCAAAGCGGTTCTTTGATCGATGGACGGCGAAATATTCGAGACTAAACCCCCGGAGGCAAAAGCCAAAGAAGGCTGCGATCTTGATGACAACCCGATCAGTTTCGATATGTCCAAGAGACCTTCGTTGATCATCGACATGAATCCCGGGCCATATTTCCTTACGGCAGATTCTTGTATCACGTATTCTCCAGCAGTGGCTCGGATGGGTACGACATCCTTACCAGATGGGCCGGTTACGGCTCCTCCATGCTGTAATACACTGATGATGCCGGCCTCGCCTATGAAGCTCCCCACTGTAGTCGTTGTACCTCCACCACCTCCTACTAAACCAAGAAGCGCACTCAACCAGCTTCCACCTCCGCCTCCCCCTGCCGTCCCGTATCCCAGGGATTTGAGAATCTCCATCTTGAGAATGAGCATCCCTATGTCGACAAGCATGTTCATGACGTTCTTCGCCATGTCGTCGGCAAATTTCTTGAAGGCATCCTTCGCCGACATCGTCCCGCTGGTGAGATTATCGAAGAAGGACTTGATCGGATTGGTGACTGCGTTTAGAAAATCATTCACTGCATTCTTTCCCATCTGAAACGCCGTCGGCAGTTGCTCCCCAACCTCCTTTACCCCCTTCTCCCATCCCTGGATAAAAGTCCCCGTTCTCTCCTGTGACTGTAAAAACAAGTCATTTACCTTTCCCTGGGATTGGGCGATCTGAGTTAGAAAGTCGCTATATTTCTTTGGGTCGGTAATTTGGTCCACCAGGACGAGCCTCTCTTTTAGCTTAGCCTGGAGGTCTACCTCAAGACTGATCTGCTCGTTTATGGCCTCAACAGGCCCCATGGTCAACTCCTTGCGGGCCATGTCGATCATTATCTTTCTTCTGTCCTGCAATCCGTTGAAAATATCCAAATTAAGATCAGCCAGCTTTTGGATGTCGTTGTATCGATCCCTCTCTATCCCCAGAAGATCCTTTTCAAGCTTGGCGGTTTTCTCCACAATCTGGGCGTAGAGGTCGCCCTCCTTGGCTATGTCACCCCTGGCGTCAAGCTCCTGCTGAAGGTTCTGGATTTCCGTCGTCCCGATAGATACAACAAGATCCTTTCTCTTGGCGTAATAAAGCTCTACCGTTATCCGGTTGCGCTCGAAAAGGTCCTGCAACCTATCGAGATAGGACTGCTGGATCGATATCTCCTCTTTCGTTGAAGCCGCCGCAAGTGCAAGAGTGCGTTCCTTCTCTTTTGTGACCCGATCCAGATTGATCTTGTCGACCTCTGCATTATATTTCCCCTCGGCCACCAATTCCGCCTGCCTGATCTTCTCTTTGATGGCCGGTATCTCCCTTATCTTCTTGTCTGAGATCGCTGCCGCTACCTCGGCATTCTCCTGGGCCTTTAAGGATGCTAGGGTGTTTTTAAGCTCCATTTCGGCCTTGTCACGTTGGAACTTCTGGTCGATCTCAAAGGTATCTTTGGCGGCCAACATGGCTTCCTTTAGTGCTTGACTATGCTGGGCTTCGAGCCCGAGCATTTGGATCTGACCGGTGGCATCAACCCTGGCCTTTTCGGCATCGAGGCGGAGCTTCGTCAGAGCCTTTTGGAGCTTGTCCTGATCGCTAATCTGCCTATCAATCCCTGCCTTTCCTTCCTCGATAGCAAAGACAGCTTTGGTAGGGGTAGCACCTGTAGATGCCACTTTAGCCACAATCGGCGGAGCTTTTGATACCAAACCAAAGAATCCCCCGATTGTCGTAGTTATGCCCTTCATTGTGGACCAAGTGGATTCCAATATCATCTGCCATGAAACAACCAGTCCCACCGCCTTTTCCATCCCACTCAGAAATAGGGATAAGGCGTCTACAACAAATATCCCAATTGATTCTTTCCCCTCTTTATATGTCGAAGCCAATTTTTGCATTTTTTCGTAATTATTGGGGATGGTGACATCGCCGAGAAATTGCATCCTGGTCTGAGTTTGTCTTAGAATCTCCTGGACCACCGCCGATTGTTTGCCGAATTCAGTAATCATATCCACATCTATTTTCATCTTATCGGCATATCGCTCGAAGACCTTCTCCATCTCCATCGGGAAAGCCTGTTTTAGCAGACCTCTTGCCGCGAAGGTCAGGACGGCCCTTGTGATAAGCTCCATCGCTTCCTCAACGCCAATCCCCATGAGCCTCGCCCCGACCCTTGCCGACTCGAATAATCTGACGATATCGCCCGCAGGTATACCGGCGACAAGAAGTTTGTTGGCCACGAGCATAATATCCGTGCTGTCCTCATATACACCGGAGATCTGCTTGATGTCGGCAATCAGCTTTTTCCCATCGACCCCGATTGATTTAGTGACATGTCCAAACGATTCTGCAATCGCCTCTGCTTTTGCACCAAGTTCCGCCCATTGAAATGCCTTCGATATCCCCGCATAAGCGGCATAGGCCGCTGCAGTGAGGGCGACCCACTCGGTCTTTAACATTCCGAGCGTCCCCTTCATCGATTCGACGTGGGTCTTGGTCTGGTCGGCGGTCTCCTTGGTGGCCTTCTGCACATCCGCAAGCTGCTTCTTGACCTCTCCAACTTCTCCTATGATCCTGATTATTAGCCTGGCTATTTCTTGATCAGCCATGTCACTTCCTCTTCTTCTTAGACCATTCCTTGAGCATCTTCATCTGCTCCTTCGACGAAGGTTCCACACCCGTTCCAGGCTCCCTTGTCAGATAGTCCACGTATTCCTTCCATGATCTCTTATCCGCTCCAAAGGCCCTGTTCACGGCGACGGCAAGATCGAGCAATTCCCTCTTTCTCCGCCTCTCTGCGACCCTGACGAAAAGCTCAACCTGATCCATTGTGAGCCGGTCAAGTATGTCATCGGGTTCCCCGTATCCCCTGAAAACAAGCAGATCGACGGCCTCGCTTAGCGGGTCTCTTATGCCGCCAGGCTTCTCATCTCCCGTGCGAGGCCAGACAAGTTTTTTATTCGGCCCATATTTTGAAGGATGATGAGCAAGGCCACCTTCAGCGTCTTGTCAAACTCCCAATCCAAGACAGTGTCCAACTCGTCTCCTGTCGTCCTTACCACAAGCTCGGGGATGATGGGAAAAACGAGTCCGAGAAGATCAAGAATCTCATCGATTTTTTCGTCCGGCTTATCGAAAAGCTCTTTGAGGTAATCCTTCTTGATTCCCTTCTCCTTGAACTGGGTCTTCAATTCCCTGAACCAGGGTAGCAAGGCCGTGAACTGTCGGTACGTCCACGGCTTCAGTTTTACCCCTGAGACGGCAATCTCAGGGAACAGGACTTCCATCTCGTCCTTTTTGGATTCCTCTTCACCCATGCCACAACCTCCTATCTGTTATGACTCACCAAGCAGGGTATAGTCGAAGTACGGGGATTCAGGGTGATTTGCCGCATCGTTCAGACAGGTGAACTCGAATGCCATCGTACCCAGAGCGGTGTCGTCGATCAACCCCACGTCGCCAGTCGGTCTGAGTCTCACCTTCCACGCCTGGAAGTGGTACTTCGGCCCCTGATCATTGGTCGGCCAGAGTTCAAGTTGTCCTTCAACCACCGCGGCCGTCATCCCATGAATTGAATAGCTTCCGACTTCGCCGAAAAGTGCGATGCGAAGATTCTCCCTGTCGAACTCCTCAAGGGTAAACTTCCCGATGATCTTTTGGGAGACGGGGATGATGTCATCAAGCCTTTTTATGTTCTCCCGCGCCGTGTAGTGCTCGATCACCTCCTCGGTCGGGGTCAGGGCCATTGAGGGAACATTACCCAAATCCCTCAGTCCTGTCGGCAGTCCGTCGGCATCGAACCTGTCGAAGCTGACGATCCCCTTCCCGAGCCTCAGTAAACCCAAGTCGTGTGATTTTAGTTCTACCATTTTCTTGACCTCCTTTTTGATTTGGCCTACTTTGCCCAAAAGAAAAACCCGTCCCTCGCTCGTGCACGAGAAAACGGGCTTTTCAATAACTTTGGGCTTATCCCCAGTGACGTGGCCAACGTATGGGGATTTTTATTTAACTGCTAAATGATTCTTCTATATCCCCCTTCCCTTTCTAATAACTATATGGATTCCCGTAATTGTGCGCTATCATCACCGCATATGTGGAGACCGCCATCCCCGCTCTGAACTCGTCGTCGTAATAGAGGATGTCGTCCCCCGTGCACTCAATCTTGACACATGGCTTGGTTCCCATAAGCGCCAAAAGCTTTATCTCTATATCCGCCTGCAAAGCCTCACCCACCACGTCAACACTATCCATGCCCGTCCTCTCTATCGATGTCTCCACCTGAAGATCGAACTCAACAAATTGTACCCTATTGTCCCTCCTTTTCCGGGATGCGAAATAGGCGAACCTTATGAACGGTGCCTTGAAGTTATCTCTATCCGTGGGTACGGTCGGTCTCCGCTGCACGTCATGACTCGATTCAATCACGGTCTTCAGAGCCGTCTCTACCATGTCCATGAATGCAGTCTTTGCGGGTTTTGCCATCAATTACCCTCCTAAAATGTTCACGCCAATCCCCTGCAAGTCACCCATGACCTTGAGGCTAAAAGCGGCAACTATCTCCTCGGGATGGACTCTGGCTGGGATGGACACGCTTTTTTTCAATAGGAAAAGCGGGACTATTTTTGTCTTGAATTCCCCCGCTCTTTTGCCCTTGACGAATTTCTCCCTTCCAAAAATTATCAGATTCCCCTTTTTGCTCTTGGCCACGAATGTCTGACCCCACACCGAATCGCTCGGAGCCGGGGCCTTTGTGAGTCCGGCCTTCGTCTTGGCCGCTGGCAACGGGATTGTAAGAAATTTCTTATTTTTGGCCGTGATTACGGTCGAGCGATTTCCCCCCACATGGACTCTTGCATATCTCCCGGCTGGCGTTCCTCCCCCTCTTGCGATGTCTCCCCCGATTGACACCCCTGCCTGGACGGACTCATCCTTGACTTCCGATTTAATGGGAAGTACTGAAGCCCTCAATGCTCCAGACCTGACGCTTATCGATGTACCCCCTGTCTGCCCGCTCATATGCTCCGTCCTGATGAACTTCTGAAGCCATATCGAATCAAGATCAAGGACCCTGATAAGCTTCTTGACAATTCCAGGGTAGACCTGGTCTATCTTGCTTTCATAGATGATGTCGGTCATGTTATTAGTTTCGGTTCCTTTCCGGTTAGATCAACCCACCTCTGGATTGAAACGGCACAATAGGCTGGAGAAATATCTATGGCTCTACATTTGCGATTAAGACGTTCGCAGGCGATTAGGGTGGTGCCGGAGCCGAGGAAGGGGTCGAATATTATTTTGCCTGCGCTGGTTGACACTTTTTCAAGTAACCATTCCCATACCTTGACTGGCTTCGGGGTCGGGTGTCCCTCTTCGCCTTCTCGATCGGACGCCATAACTATGCTGTCAGGCCTGCGTCCTTTGCCCTCTTTCAGGTAAGGGTCAGCCCCATAATACAAAATTGGATTAGTGCCAGCGAACCCCCACGAACAGCCCCCGCTAGGCGCGGGGTGTATCCATGCGCCAACCCAGGCGGGTTGTGGATATTCCCACATCGAAGGCACGCCGGGGGTAAGGGCTGCGGCAGGATATTCAAGAATGATAGGCATGATTTTATGAATAAGTTTTTTTACTTCTTCCGGTGTGTCTTGAAATTGTCCATAATTAACACCCACGCCATAGGGGGGATCTGTCAAAACAGAATCAACTTTATCGCCCTGTAGTAGTTTTGAAATAACCGCCCTGTCTGTGCAATCGCCGCAAATCAGCCGATGCTCTCCGAGTTCCCATAACTGCCCCAATTCCACTCCCCATTTTTCCTTTAACTCCTCAGCCTTATCAATTTGTGGTTCCGGAGGCTCTTCTGGCTCATCCTTCATCCATCCCTTCTCAAATTCCTTCCAGTCGATCTGAGGCAACTCCACATCCATTTTAAGGTCGTTGAAATCCAATCCCTCGGCGTTCAGAAATTCGTATAACCCATCTTCTGTCACATTGGCATAGATAGCCGAATAGACAAGAATAAGCCTTACAGCCTCCTTTCTGTTCTTACACCTGATGAAATTTGCGGGCAAAAGGCCAGGTATCTTATACCCGTTTCCCTTTATCTCCTCCATCGCCTTCTTCCGGTGGTGCCCGTCCAGAATCCATGTCTTCCCATTGTTCTGCCATACATTGAATGGCATTATGAAATCATTCTTCTTTAAGAAGTTTTTCAGCCTCTCAAAAGACTCCTTAGTCATCTCCTTAAGGTTTGGATTCTGAAGCCAGTCAAGCTTCTTCCATTCCACCGGTTCGGTCTTAATGATTTTGTTTTTGATCTCCTGGCTGTCAGTCATGCTATCGATATCCTCTTGAATTTATCCAATACGGCTTGGACTTCCGGCAGAAACTGTTTGATATCTGCCATCTTCGATATCGAGCCATCTGGATAGGTGACGGTCGATAGCCCCAGATCCTTCCTCCGCCTGAACCTGTAGCTAATCTGCTTAAGAAGAGCCATTTTTAGGCTTCCATTGATCGTGTCAGAGTCATATCCCCCATCGTACTTCACCTTTATGACCAGCCTGCCCCTGAGAAACGCTCTGCATCCCTCAAAAAATGTGTCGTCCCAGTACCTGTCCATCCAGGCGATGCCACCCGATCCTATGTCTTTCGGATTTCCGATCCTGAGTATTCCCCTTTCGGTGTAGACCTGGTATTCGCTGGGGTCGATCAGGGTGGATGAATCGAAGGTTCTTGATAGATCCTCCCACACCGAGACGTTGCTGATATTCAGATGGGGAAGCATGAGATAGCTCTTCCCGCCATCAAAATAGGCAACCTCATCTGTGACACCTTCAATCTTGGCGTCCATATACCCCTCGGCCTCCGAGATCATACCGTCGATATAATGTTGTAATTTTTTATCAGAAGAGGCGTCATCATCCGGCATATCCAACTCGTCCTTAGCATCTTCGAGCAAAATCAGGCTCATGGGTCCCTCCAAAGTTAAGAAAGAATCTGTCTAACGAATATCTTTAAGTCATCCTCTGCGATTTCCGTGTTGCTCAGATTCAAGCGTACCCTCAAACTGTAGTCCTCCCCAGCTGTTCCTCCTTTGACTTGAATCAAGATTTTCAATCCGCTCTTAGATGATGTTCCTATCATGTCAGTTTTCTCTGTGCCCTCGCTGTCAAAAATCTTAGTTTCGGCAGAAGATATACTTGCCCCTGTCGGGACGGCATCGGTGCAATCGATTTCAAGAATCCGGATCTCCGCCGGTTGCTTGAGCCAATTCTTAGGGTTCATCTTTATTCCTCGTCTATTTCTCGAATTTGAAAATGGGCCTGCTTTTAAATGAAAATTTGAGCGGCTTACCTTTGAACCTCAAAAAGATGGTGCCGGCCAAAATCGCCACGTAATTCTTTATCTCCCGGACTATTCCGGAGAACGATATGCTTCCATGAACGGACCTCTCCCCCACAAACTTGCGGATCACTTTACCGGATGAGAAGACCAAACCCGTCTCGATTCTCTTGTAGACCACTTTCCTGACAACAACTCCCCCGGCCCACGAAAGAGTCCCCACAACACTTCTTAAAATTACAACGACATTTTTAAGTGCTTGGATTATTCCGGAGAACAATATACTGCCGGAAAGGAACCGTCCACCCGCAAACTTCCGATAAATGGCCCCAGATGATAGCAATGTTCCAACGTCCATTCTCTTCCCTGAAAACTTTCGAGAGGCTGTCCCTCCCAACCACGATAAACTTCCCGTGAGCTTGCGAGGAGCATTGTAAATTCTTCTCACTGTTCCCTGTGCCCAAGTCAAAGTACCAGCTTCCCTTCTTCCTC
>Ga0315278_10001065_pt1 | contig 23712 bp, 24 predicted proteins | sample YL17G06_0_MG_FD_203880 | JGI IMG/M metagenome (GOLD analysis project Ga0315278, IMG submission 203880) | Sediment microbial communities from Yellowstone Lake, YNP, Wyoming, USA - YL17G06_0 | ecosystem: Environmental > Aquatic > Freshwater > Lake > Sediment | place: USA: Wyoming | collected... | reverse complement strand
GTTCTGGGCAATCCACATCGACCCTTGACTCGCTCCGCGCCGTCCCATCGACATCGTCAGCTCCCCCTCTGGTCCGCGACAGCCTACCAGGGTCGGGGCAGGAAGTGAAAATCAACAGGCTGCTAGGACGGAGCGGGCTCAAACCCTTCTCCGACTGGAACGACGGTCGCCCCGAGACCGAGCTCAACTTGAAGCTCTACCGTCAAGCAACGAGCAAAATCGTGGGCATCTCAAACGAAGCAGCAGCATTCCTCCGCGGGTTCTTCTAGCGCGACTGACTCTCGAGGGCGACGGAGTCGACCGGCGGGGTCGGGAGCTGGCGGGCCAGGGCGCGAGTGAGGCCCGCAATCACGCGCAGCTGTCTTTCGATTGCGCGCCGGGTGACGCCTGGCATGCGGGCCGAGAGGGTCTGGTCCTGCAATCCCACACCGAGATCTAGCGACTTTCACTGCTTCGGCGGGCGCGCCCAGACGTCTACACCACGCGTAGTGGCCTGATGCTCTCGATGTCCGCGGCGATGGCCTGTTCGGCATCCCATAGATCAACTGCGCGCTGCGCATTCAGCCAGAACTGAGGCGTATTCCGGAAGAGCCTCGACAGCCGTAGCGCCATCTCCGGGCTCACAGCTCGGCGTTCACGCAAGAGCTCATTGACGGTCTGCCGCGACACGCCGAGCGCCTCCGCCAAGCTGGCCACGGTGAGCTCATAGTCGGGCAGGAAGTCCTCCCGAATCATCTCACCCGGGTGGATCGGCCGCACTTCTCTCTTCTTCGCATTCTGGATACTCATGGCTCACCTCACCTCAGTGGTAGTCCGTGATCTCGACATCCAACGCGTCGCCATCGACGAATCGGAAGCAGATGCGCCATCGATCGTTGATTGCGATCGCATACTGGCCTTCTCGATCCCCGGCGAGCTTGTGCAGCCGGTTTCCCGGGGGCACGTGCAGGTCTTCGAGACAGCTTGCGAGGTCGATGTACTCCAGCTTCCGCCTTGCCCGCCTGACGATGTCGGCGGGTAACCGGCTGGATCGTCCTGCCACGAACAGCTCGGACGCATGCCGATCCGCGAACGTCTTGATCACGAGCGTAGTGTAATGCGTCACGTGACGCATGTCTAGAGGCAACGCGCTGCGGAACTGACGGGCGTTACGGAGAAGACGGCGCTCGTCAAGATGGGGCTCGACGCGTTGATCGCCCGCGAGTCGAGTCGTCGGCTGGCCGAGCTTGGGGCAACGGAGAAGGGACCTGCACGCTGTCCCCCGGCGGCGCTCCACCGGCAAGACAGAGCCTGCAGGAACTGATGGCCGTTCTCGTCGACACCTCCGTCTGGATCACGCATCTTTCGAAAGGCAGTCCGGCGTCGGGGTTCGGTCCTGCAATCCAGCACTGGATTCCGCTAGATCTGTGTAGATCCCGCGTCGGTGTCAGGCGCGTTGGCGCGTGCCCGGCGAACGGCGTCGCTGTCCGCTCATCGAGGCAGTGCGGGACGATGCTTCGGCACATTGGTGTCTCCGCAGTTCCAGTGCGTGTCCCGCTCCGCAAGGGCCGTCCTCGCACAGATCGTTTCGTGGGAGGCGGTTCGAGTAGAATCGAGGCCCCGGACCCAAGGAGGGTGTGCCATGGCACGCGAGATCATCTTCATCGTCGAAGAGTCGCCGGAAGGCGGATACGAGGCAAAGGCCGTGGGCCATTCTGTGTTCACCGAGGCGGAGACCTTCGACGAGCTTAAGAAGAGGATTCAGGACGCGGTCCGCTGCCACTTCGATCCGTCGGAGATGCCGTCCCTCATCCGATTGCACCAAGTGCGCGACGAGGTCATTGCGGCATGAAGCTACCGCGGGACATCGGCGGGAAAGACCTTGCCGATCTCCTCTCGCAGTACGGCTACAAGATCACGCGTCAGACAGGAAGTCACCTACGGCTGGCCTCCTCCGCTCGTGACAGCGTGCATTGCGTGACCCTCCCGAACCACAAGCCGCTCAAGATCGGCACCCTGAGCGCGGTGCTCTCGGATGTGGCCAAGTACCTCGAGCTCGAGAAACAGGAACTCGCTCGCCAGCTCTTCGAGCCCTGAGGGGCCAGGCTTGTCGGTGGTCACCCCACCACCGCTGCTTCCTCGCCCTGGGGCCGGGGGCGCGAGGTCTCGGTCTTGCATTCCAGCACTAGGCTCTAGCGCACGCCAGCGGCTTCAGTTCGACGCGCCCGCGTGCCGTCACAGCGAGCAGTGAGAAGGACCCGATACAAGGAGGAGGCTCTCTGCCGCCAAATATGCCGGGCCCTTTCTCTTTGCCCAGCTTGCCTCCGCCATCTTCCGCTCTACAGTGGCAGTAGAGGAGGCTAGTCATCTGGATACTGGGAGTTAGGCGGTCTTTGACGGGGGCAGGAACGCGGAACCGCCGTTCTGTACAAGCGGCCAGAGTCGAACTGGCAACCTACTGACTACAGCGTAGTCGCTCTTCCGGTTGAGCTACGCTGGCGGCTCCGGGTCCTCGCGAAGTTGGGCCTCGAGCGCCAAGCGCAGGGCTTCGGGGTCGGCGATGTCCTGGAGTCGGAGGACTACGTCACGGTACGTCTCATTCTCTCTCCGGCTGGCCATGCTCACGACATGCACCCCGTGCTCACGCAGCACGTCAAATGTGCGGAACAGGTCGTCAGAGTTCTTGCGCAGCTTGATTTCCATGCGCGTCCCGACGAGTCCGATTCCCAACCCATCGGCCAGACCCCGAAGGACTTCGCTCTGGGTGATCACGCCAACCAGACGATCGGCCTCCACCACGGGCAGCAACACCAAGCGGTTGTCGAGCATGATCAGAGCTGCCTTCTCCAGCGTGTCCGTCGGTTGCACCGCGAAACGGACGGAATGGGACACCGTCTCGACTGCCACCTCGTCGTCCGCGACGCCCCGCAGCGATGCGCGGGTGACGAACCCTCGCAGACCACCGTCCTCAGATGCGATCAAGAGGAGCCCAAACCCGTGCTCCTCCATGACGCGCCGGATCGTCCCCACCGTCGCCGACGGCAGGGCGGTCACCGCGTCCCGCTGCATGTGGCGTCCAACGTTCATTCTGCTTCAGCCTGAGCCAGCGCGACAATCTTCTCCTGGATATGACCAGGAACCGGTTGGTATCGCGCGAACTCCATGTGGAACGTCGCCCGCCCTTGGGTCCGCGACTTCAGGTCGAGCGCATAGCTCTGCATCTCGGCAAGCGGCGCCTCGGCATGGATGACGGTCACTTTGCCCGCCGGCTCCATCCCCATAATCCGCCCCCGCCGCCCGTTCATGTCGCTGATGATGTCGCCGGTGAACTCCTCCGGCACCCGCACGTACACGCTCATCACCGGCTCAAGGAGGCACGGCTCCGCGTTGTCGAACGCCTCGCGGAACGCACCCCTCGCCGCAAGCTTGAACGCCAGTTCGGACGAGTCGACGGGGTGGAAGCTTCCGTCGTAGACCGCAACGAGCACATCCGTCACCGGGAACTTGGCGAGGCTGCCCTCCTCGAGGGCCTCGTGAATACCCTTCTCTACCCCAGGCACGTATTGGTTAGGAATCGAGGCGCCCTTGATCTCGTCGACGAACTTGAAGCCGCCCTCGCCCTTGTACGGCTCGATCCGCAGGTAGACTTCTCCGAACTGCCCGCGGCCTCCCGTCTGCTTCTTGTGGCGGTACTTCGCCTCCGCCTTTCTGCGAACTGTCTCCTTGTACGGGACCCTCGGCTGTCTCGTCTCCAACGCGACGTTGTAGCGATTCTTCAGTCGCTCGATGATCACGTGCAAGTGGACGTCGCCCATGCCGCGCAGCGTCAGCTCTTTGGTCACCGGGTCGCGCTCGACCACGACGGTCTTCTTCGTCGCGGCCACCTCTCTAAGAGCTGCGCTCATCTTCTCGACGTCCGCCTGAGTCTTCGGAACGATCGTCCGGGAGAACGCGGGCCGTGGGAATTGCGGGAACTTGAACGGCGCGGCGTCCTGACTTAGCGCGAGCGTCGCACAGAGGACGGCGCCGTCAGCCTTCGCAATCGCCACCACCTCGCCGGCAGTCGCCGAGGGGACACGCTTCTGCTTCGTGCCCTCGAGCGCGTACAGGTCGCGGATGTCGACCTTGCCGCCCGTTGCGGTATCCACGAGCGGCTTCCCTTCGTGGAGGGTCCCATCGAGCACCCGGACGAATGCCAGCCGTCCGAGGTACGGGTCGTTTGCCAAGTTGAACACGACGGCTCGGCTTGGCGCGCCGGGGTTCCCGACGGCCGGCGCCGTGAGGGTGGTGAAGGCTTTCAGAAGTTGATCGACTCCTTTCTCCTGCGTCGCACACGCGCAGAGAATGGGGACGATCTGGCCGGCGCTGACTCCCTTCGCTAAGGCGGCCGCAAGCTCGGCGTCGCTAATCGGCTTCTCGTCGAGGAACTTCATCATCAACTCATCGTCAACCGCCGCAACCTCTTCGATGAGCGAGGCACGCAAGCTCTCCACGGCTTCAGCAACGGCCGCCGCAACGTCCTTCTTCCCCTTGTCGCCAAAGTAGCTGGGACGATTCGTGACGAGGTCCACGATGCCGGCAAACGTCGCGCCGGATCCGATCGGGAACTGGATGGGCAGCAGTTTCGCCTCGAAGTGGCTCCGCAAGGCGTCGACGGCAACGTCGAAGTCGACGTTCTCCTTGTCCATGTGATTGACGAGAATGGCCGTCGGGTACTTGCCTCCGCTCGCCACTTCCCACACGCGTTCCGTGCCCACTTCGACGGCCTTCTCCGCACTCACCACGAGGAAGGTCAGATCGGCGACCGGGATCGCCTTGTACATCTCCTCAAGAAACTCGTCGCCGCCAGGGGTATCGAGGAGGGTGATCGACACTCCGTCGACCTGGAACGCGCCGATCCCCATGTCGATCGTGCAGCTGCGTTCCTTCTCCTCCTGCGACGCATCGAACAAGATCTGATCCTTAACACCCGCCCGCTTCATCAACGCCAAAGCGAGTGTCGTCTTGCCGCAGCCGGAATGCCCTGCCAGGCAGATAGTCCGCGCTTGCCCCATGTCAGTCCCCCTTGGGTGAACGGAGAGAATTCGTCGGCAGTATATCCATGGCCCGAATCGATAGCAACAAACCGCGGTCCTGATCCCCGGTTCGACCATTCGGGGACCCGGTCGTCCCGCCGAACCTCCCCCACAAGCGGGCCGGACTTCGCGTGCCCGCCCGGTTGCGACGCAGGTAGGATCAGCGTATCCTGACTGCGCACCCTGCAAGGGACACGTCAGGACGCTGGTTCTCTCTAGGAGGTTTGCATGTCGATTCGCCTACTGCTCGGCGATGAGGCACTCGCCCAAGGCGCCATCGACGCCGGACTGTCCGGCGCCTATGGATACCCGGGCACCCCGTCGACGGAGATCACGGAGTACGTCCAGAAGAGTCCCGAGGCCCGAAGCGGTGCTGTCCGCAGCCGCTGGACTGCGAATGAGAAGACGGCGGTTGAGACGGCGCTTGGGATGTGCTACGCGGGCAAGCGGGCCATGGCGAGCATGAAGCACGTCGGGCTCAACGTTGCGGCGGACCCCTTTATCAATGCCGCCATCTCCGGCACGAATGGCGGGCTCCTGATCAACGTCGCCGACGACCCGTCCATGCATTCCTCGCAGAACGAACAGGACTCGCGCCTCTACACCGAGATCGCCCTCGTACCGTGCATCGAACCGGCGAACCAGCAGGAGGCCTACGACGTTCCAGCGTACGCGTTAGACTTCTCTGAGCGACACCGCATCCCCGTCTTGGTCCGCCTCACGACGCGGCTCGCCCACTCGCGCGCCCCGGTCACACTGGGGCCGAAACGTCCGCAAAACGAGCTCTCCGCGCCCACGGATCGGGAGCGATTCATCCTTCTGCCGTCGAACGCCCGACGCAGCTACGAGCGCCTCATCCTGCAACAGCGCGACTTCCTCCGCGAGAGCGAGGAGAGTCCGTTCAACCGGCTCGTCGAGGGGCCCGATACGTCTCTCGGCGTGATCGCCTGCGGCATCGCGTACAACTACGTCCTTGAGGTCACCGGCGGCGCTCCACGGTTCCCAATCCTTAAGGTGGGTCAGTACCCACTGCCTCTGGCCGCCGTGGAGCGTCTTTTCGCCCAATGCTCCGAGATCCTCGTTCTCGAGGAAGGGTATCCCTACGTGGAGTCCAAACTCCTCGGAAGTCCGCCCCGACACTCTCCTCGGATTCGGGGCCGCCTCTCCGGCGATGTCCCCCGAACCGGCGAACTCTCGCCGCAACGCGTCGCCTCTGCCCTGGGATTCCCGGAAGTGCACGGCCTCCCAGCATCCAGTGCGACGGTCTCTCGGCCACCGTCTCTCTGCCCGGGGTGCCCGCACGCTGACACGTGCCGCGCCCTCAACGACGTGCTGGCGGTACAGCGCACCGGCCGCGTGTTCTCGGACATCGGGTGCTACACCCTCGGGGCGCTCCCGCCCTACGGCGTCATCGACACCTGCATCGAGATGGGCGCGTCGATCACGATGGCCAAGGGCGCCTCGGATGCCGGCCTGCATCCCGCGATCGCTCTGATCGGGGACTCGACGTTCGCGCATTCAGGCATGACCGGCCTCCTCGACTGCGTGAACGAGAACAGCGACGTGACCCTCGTAATCGTCGACAACTCCACCGTGGCGATGACGGGGGGGCAGACCTCGGCGGCCGAGCACCGTCTCGTTGCCATCTGCGAGGGCATCGGTGTCCCGCCAGCCCACGTCCGCGTGATCGAGCCTCTTCCCGGCCACCATGCGGAGAACGTGGCGGTTCTGGAGGAAGAGATTGCGCATGCCGGCCCTTCGGTCATCATCGCGCGGCGCGAGTGCATCCGCACCCTGAAACGAAGCTCGCGTCGCCCGGCCGACAAAGGAGGAGCGGAGTGAAACGCGACATCATCCTTGCCGGCGTAGGCGGCCAGGGATTGCTCTCGATCGCCGCCGTCCTTGCCGACGCCGCCCTCGGGCTCGGCCTGCACCTTCGCCAGTGCGAGGTGCACGGCATGGCGCAGCGCGGCGGCGTCGTCCAGAGCCACATCCGGTACAGCGACGCTCCCCTCTACTCCGACCTCGTGCGCGAGGGCACCGCAGACCTCATCCTATCGCTTGAGCCGATGGAGAGCCTGCGCTACCTGCCGTTCCTGCGCCCCGACGGGGCGCTCGTCACGAACTCCGCTCCGGTCAAGAACATCCCCGACTACCCCGACATCGACCGCATCCTCGGCGAAATCCGCCGCCTCCCGCGCCACCGCATCGTCGATGCAGCGATCATGGCAGAACAGGCCGGATCCCTTCAGTGCGCCAACCTCGTCCTGCTCGGCGCGGCGACGCCGTTCCTCGGGCTCGTCGAAGACTCGTTGGAGGCCGGCATTCGTTCCGTCTTCGCCGGAAAGGATCCCCGCATCGTCGACACGAACCTGCGCGGCTTCCGCCTTGGCGTCGAGGCTGCGCGCCGCGCCGCCTAGAGACCTTGCCGCAAGGCGGCGCGTCCGATAGGCTCGGCGCACGACAGCTTTGGGAGGTTACTCATCATGTCTATCCGTCGTCTTCTTGGCGCGGCGCTCGCGCTCCTCATCGTTGCAGCGGGAGTCGCTCTGGCTGCTCCGCTTCGCCTCGGCCTCGTGACCGACGTTCACGCTCACGACACGAACTCGCCAAACCAGCACGCGGTGATGGTCAACTACGCCGAGCGCCTCGGCGCCTTCACGCAGGCGATGATTGACTGGCCAGCGGATGCGGTCATCGAGCTTGGCGACCTTGTGAATGGCGCCTTCGTCACGGGCGCGCCGCTCGGCGACCCGGCCCGCATTCCCGGCATTCTCGCCACCGTCGTCGAGGCGCTCGACGCGTTCCGTGGACCCAGGCACTTCGTGCTTGGGAACCACGACGTCTACGATCTCTCGAAGGCCGAGTTCCTCGCTGGCGTCGGCTCCTCGTCCACGTTCTCGAGCTTCGACCTCGGCGCCTATCACATCGTCCTCCTCGACGCGCAGTACACGAAAGCGGGCGCCGACGTCGCTCACGTGGGGTGGATGGTTCAAGGCACGATCCCGAGCCTCGAACTCGAGTGGCTGCGACAGGATCTTGCCGCGGCGACCCGTCCGACGATCGTCTTCATTCACCAACCCCTCGATGTGGCTTTCGAGCTCGAAGCCGGCGGCCCATCCATCTCCAACAACCAGGCTGTACGCGATGTTCTCTCCGGGTCGGGCCGCGTGATCGCCGTCTTCCAGGGGCACTCCCACGAGAGCCGCCACGCGGTGATCGACGGCGTTCACTATGTCACGCTCGCCGCGATGATCGACCGCGACGAGCCGCTGCCCCCGACGTGGGCCACGGTCACCCTCGACCCGGAGGCGCGGACCGTGCGTGTGGACGGCGCCGGACTGCAGGAAGACGTCGAGTTCTCCTACTGAGTACGTTCTAGGAATCAGGGAGGATCCCATGCCATGGAAGCGTTCGCTCGCGCTCGCCGCGCTGTTCTCGCTCTTCCTCGCCGTTTGGCTTGCATTCCCGGGCGCAGCGAGCCTTCCGCAGACGGCGTCGCTCGTCACGTTCGGCCTGTTCACCGACCTGCATGCCCACGATCGCGATTCGCCGCTTGAAGGGAAGTGGATGACGCACACGGAGGAACGGCTGGCCGCGTTCACAGACAGCATGAACGCCCGCGCCGTCGACTTCGTCGTGGAGCTCGGCGACTTCATCAACGGGTGGCTGGTCCTCGGCGCCGACCCCGGCGATCCGGAACGGATCCCGTCGATCCTCGCGTGGGCCGACGCCCTCTACGGCGCGTTCGCCGGCCCGCGCTACCATGTGCTCGGAAACCACGACCTGTTCAACCTGGACAAGGCCGAGATCCGGAGCATCCTTGGATTGGACTCCACCTACTACAGCTTCAACGCAGGGCCTTCCCACTTCGTGGCCCTTGACGTCCAGTACGCGCAGGACGGTGCGGACCTCGCGAACACGTTCTCGGGAGTGGCCGGCTTCGTTCCGGACGCCGAGCTCGCCTGGCTGCGCCAGGATCTGGCCGCGAACCGCGACCGACCGACCGTCGTCTTCGTTCATCAGATGCTCGACGCCTTCGTCGAGGAATGGGGCCGCCCGTTGGTCGCCAACCAACCGGATGTCCAGCGCGCCCTGGAGGCGGCCGGCAACGTCATCGCCGTCTTCCAGGGGCACGATCACGCCTATCACCACGAAATCGTCGGCGGCATCCACTACGTGACGTTCGAGGCGCTCGTCGATCAGGACTCGCCGCCCTCCTGGGCGGTCATCACCCTCGATCCGTTGGCGCGAACCCTCAGCATCGAGGGAGTGGGAGAAGAGCCGAGCGAGACGCTCCGCTACGGCCCGGGCGGGGACGGATGATGGCTGAGGTCACGAGTCCCCATCGGTGAGAGACGCGACCGCAGCCGCTGTAGCGTCGTGAACTTGCGGCGATTCCACCTCTCCACTGTAGCGTCGGAGCTTGCCTCCGACGTTCGGGTTCGACACACAAACGTCGCACGCAAGGTGCGGCGCGTTCTCTTGTTAGGACCGAACGCGTGCGACGCTACAGGGACCCCACCGTACATCCTAGTCGGCCGCCACGGGGTGGATGATCAGAACGTCGCCGGCGATGTTCGTCGCGTGGTCGCCGATGCGTTCCAAGTTGTGCAGAATCTCGATGAACAAGATCCCGACTTCGGGATCGCACCTCTCGGACTCGAGACGCTCCACGTGGTTCGCCTTGTAGCGCGTCTCCAGCTCGTCGAGATGTTTCTCCAACTCCAGGGCGCGCTTCGCGCTCTCGATATCCTCGGATTCAAGCGCCGCCAGCGCCAGCTGGTAGAGCTCGATCGCTCGGTCGAACATGTCGCTGAGCTCTTCCAACGCAGCCCCCGTAAGACCACGCTTCTTCGCCATGATCTTGCCGGCGCGCACGGTGATGTTGACCGCCTGATCGCCAACACGCTCGATGTCGGCCGCGATGTGGCGAAGAACATGCAAGCGGCGCCCGTCCTTTCCACCGAGCGTGCTGCCGTCGATTCGATCGAGGAACGCATCGACCGACTCCTTGAGCCCGTCGATCGCTTCCTCCACCTCCGCGACCGACGCGATCTCTGTCGGATCGCGCTGGATGATCCCCTGCTTGCACGCGCGGATCATCGCCGTCGTCATTTCGCCCATGCGCAGGAGCTCGCGCTCCGCCTGCCGCACGGCGATCGCCGGCGTCGCCAGGAACTGCTCGCCGAGGAACTGCGCCTTTCGCTGCGCCGACTCCTCGCGCCCCCGAACGAGCTGCCGGGCGAGCCAAACCAACAGCCCGACACACGGGATGAGTGCCAGGGTGACCGCGACGTTGAAGATCGAGTGCGCGTTGGCGATCTGGCGGGGCAGGGAAGTCGACGTCATCTCCACGAGACGCGCGAACCACGGCAGGAACGGCACAAACGCCGCCACTCCGAGCACATTGACGACGAGTTGGGTAACCGCGAGGCGACGTGCCGACAGCGACGTGCCGATGGACGCAATCTGCGCCGTCACCGTCGTCCCGATGTTGGCACCAAGAACGATGGCGATCGCCGCAGGCAGGGTGATGAGGCCGGAACTCCCCAACCCGATGACCAACGCCGTCATCGCCGCGGAGCTGTGAATCGCCGCCGTGACGCCGGCGCCGACGAGGACTCCGAGGAGGACGTTGTTCCCACATGCCTGCAAGACGCTGAGGATCGCCGGACTCTCCGCCAGTCCCTTCAATCCGCCCGTGAAGATGCTCATCCCGAGGAACACGAGACCGAGGCCGAGGATGATCCGGCCGACGTCGCCGATCTTCTTCCCGCGGAAGGTCTCCCCGAGGAAGTACCCGACGGCGATGCTCGGCATGAAATAGAAGCCGATCTTGAACGCAATGATCTGCGCGGTCAGCGTCGTGCCGATCTCCGCGCCGAGCATGACGCCGATTCCCTGCGCCAGGGTGAGGATCCCCGCGTTAATGAGCCCGATGAGCAGGACCATCGTCATCGTGCTTGATTGCAGCGTCGCGGACGTCACCATGCCCACGAGGACGCCACGATACACCTTCCCCGTGAGTCGCTCGATGATGACCCGCATGCGGTCCCCGACCGCGCGCTTGAGCGCGTCACTCAGAATCCGCAGCCCAAACAAGAATACCGCCAGCCCGCCGGCTGTAGTGAACAGGACCTCAACCATCCGCTCCCCCCACGCGTTACAATCAGGCGCGAAAGTATAAGCGGGGCAGCCGACAACGCGAAACCAGAAAGATCTGTCGGTTTGCCCAACAGCCAGACAGACCGTAGATTGGACGTGCGATGGCGGAATGGATGCGACGGATGCCGAAGGTCGAGCTTCACGTTCACCTCGACGGCTCCCTGCGCTGGGAAACGGTCGAAGAGCTGGCTCGGAGCGTCCCTCCCGAGGCCGGACTCCCGCCGACGGACAACCTGCGCCAGGCGGTCGTCCCTGAGGGGAAACGGTCTCTCGAGGACTACCTTGCCTCGTTCGGGTTCACGGTGCCGCTCCTCCAGACCCCGTCGGCCCTCGAACGAGCGGCCTACGAGCTCTGCGCCGACGCCGCGGCCGAGAACGTCATCTACCTAGAGATCCGATTCGCGCCCCTGTTGCACACGCGCCTTGACCTCAAACCCCGCGACGTCGTGGCCGCCGTCCTCGCCGGCATGCGCCGCGCCGAGGAAAAGCTGGGAGTCGAATCCGGGCTGATCCTCACGGCACTCAAACAGGAGACAACGGAGCACTCGATCGAGACCGTTCAGCTTGCCGCCCAGTTCCGGCGGGACGGCGTCGTCGGTGTCGACCTCGCCGGCCCGGAGCGCCAGTTCCCCCCTGTCAAGCACCGCAAGGCGTTCGAGTTCGCGCACGACGCCGGGCTGCACGTCACGATCCACGCCGGGGAGGGCTGCTGCCCCGAGCAGATCAAGGAGGCGCTCGATCTCGGAGCGGAGCGCATTGGGCACGGCGTCTATCTTTTCCAAGCCCCCAAGACGGAGAGCCGCGTCGCCGAACTCGGGATTCCTCTCGAGATCTGCCCCACGAGCAACCTGCAGGTCGCGGGATTCATGACGTCCTACGCCGACCATCCCCTCGGCCGCTACATCGAGCTCGGAATCCCGGTCACGATCAACACCGACAACCGCCTCATGTCGCAGGTCGATCTGACGCACGAGTTCGACGTCGTCGCCAAGGCGTTCAAGCTCAAGCGCGAGTCCGTCCAGAGCCTCGTAACGAACAGCGTCCAGGCGGCCTTTCTACCCGAAGAGAGGAAGGAGCGGCTCCAGGCGCGCGTCGACGCCTTCTTCTCGCACCGTCGCCTCTAGGCGACGGCGCGTCGTTCCACCCGCCGCGTCGTGCCCCGAAGCTCCGATGACGCGGCTGCGCGAACCGCCAGCTGAAGCGAGAGCGAAGGTACTGACAGGCCATCTGCGCGCATCAGCCGCCCGAGGGATCCGGCGCGTCGCAGGCGGCTTGGAACGACTCGATCTCCACCGTCGCGTAGAAAATGCGGGATAGGAACTCGCGTGCTTCGATGTCAAAGCGTGCGCGTTCCCCGGGTTCGAGATCGTAGACGTCGAACGTCCCGTCGCTCAGCCTCACCCCATCGAAATCGTAGAACTTCGCGCGCACGGTGACCGCGTCCAGGCGGACGCCCGATCGATTCCCGACGACGCCGCTGACCATCGGCGGGTAGCCGAGCGTCAGCCGCCATGTGGGGTCAACGAACGCGGCGGGTTCTGCGATCACCACCTTCGTCGTCGTCCCGGCCACGCCGCGGCGGTCCGTGATGGTGAGGACAACCGAGTACGACCCCGCCTCAAGAAACCGGTGAGCAGCGACACCCCCGGTCTCGGCCGCGGGCGTTCCGTCGCCGAACTCCCAGACGGCCTGAACGATCTCGTGCCCGGGAACCGTTGTGGACGTCGAGACGAAGACGTAGTCGAGCGCGCCCTCTCTGCCATCCGGACACCAGGTGAACTCCGCGGTCGGCCTCACGGCGGAAGGTTCGCAGCCCCCGAGCAGACCGAGAAGAGCGACGCAGAGAACCGCGAGCGCACCGCGCCGCGCGACAACCGTCGGCGTCATCCGAACAGCCCCTCTTGCCCGAAGCCTTCGTCGTCGATCCTGTCCCAGCCGTAGACTCGCAGGTCGATGCGCCCGTCGGGCCCGAAGGCGACCCCCTCGGCGCGGAGCCGCTCGATCTGTTCTTCCCCAATGCTCGACTCGCCCTTGGCGTTCACGATGCGGTGCCAGGGAACGTCGTGCCTAGGCGCCCCCCGACCGAGGGCCGCCATGGCGTACCCCACCTGGCGCGCCCCGCGCGGCACGCCGACCGCTCGAGCGACCGATCCGTACGTGGCCACGCTTCCCTTCGGAACCTGTCGCACAACGTCGTAGATCCGCTCGTAGAGGCTATCGATCATCGACCCTTCCTCCCTGCCGAACGTGAGATCGTCGCAGTCTACTCCTCGCGCCGGCCGTCGGCGAGCGACTCGCGCGTGCGGAGGCGACGGCCTCGCTTCGCTATACTCTGGCGCGGTGATCGCTCATGTGCCTTGCGGCTCCGGCGCGCGTGGTGTCCGTTTCCGGCCAGACGGCCGTTGTCGACTACGACGGCGTCCAGATGAACGCCCGCCTCGAGACGCTGTCCGAGCCAGTCAGCCCGGGCGACTACGTCCTCGTCCACGCGGGGTTCGCCATCCAGCGCATGTCGGCCGAGGACGGGGAGGCGACGCTGCGGCTGTTCGACGAGTTGGCGACCTCTCTCGGCTCCGCGCCCACCGGCCCATGAGCCATCCCTTCCGCTTTGCCGATCCCCGGCGCGCTCGCCAACTCGGCGATGCCATTCGTCTCCTCGCCCCGCGGGAACCTGTGAAACTCGTCCACGTCTGCGGAACCCACGAGATCGCGATCACGCGCCACGGCCTCCGGCGGTTTCTGCCGGAGACCGTTCGAGTCCTCGAAGGCCCCGGCTGCCCGGTCTGCGTGACCCCGGCCGCGGATATCGAGACGGCCATTCGCATCGGCGAACGCGGCGCCATCGTCTGCTCGTTCGGCGACATGCTGCGCGTGCCCGGGTTCGGCCGGTCGCTTGACGCTGCGCGCGCCGACGGCGGCGACGTCCGCACCGTCCTGTCGGCCGACGAGGCCGTCCGCATCGCGGAGGCCACGTCGCGCGAGGTGGTGTTCTTCGCCGTCGGGTTCGAGACAACGGCCCCGATGACGGCGGCCGTGGCCTTGGAACGCGTCCCCCCGAACTTCTCCATTCTCCTGTCGCACAAGCGAATTCCGCCCGCGATGGCCGCGCTCCTCGACCTTCCGGATACCGGAATCGCTGGATTCCTCGCACCCGGCCACGTCTCGACGATCATCGGCACGGCCGCCTACGAGCCGTGGATGAGCGAGCGGCGGATGCCCGTCGTCATCGGCGGATTCGAGCCGTTGGACATCCTCTACGCCATCGCCCTCTTGTTGCGGCAGATCCGCGACCGGCGGCCCACCGTGGAGAACGGGTATCCGCGCGCCGTCGAGAAGAACGGCAACCTTGCGGCCCAGCGGTTGCTCGACTGGGTGTTCGAGTCCACGGCCGTCGCGTGGCGCGGCATCGGCGTCCTCCCCGAGTCCGGCTATCGGTTCCGGCCGTTGTTCGAGTCTCTGGATGCTCGCGCACGGTTCGATGTCGGCGAGATCCCCGACTCCCACGACGACGCCGGGTGTCGTTGCCCGGAGGTCCTCACGGCGCGCGCCGTTCCCAGCGACTGCCCCCTCTTCGGGACTCGCTGCACGCCCCTTTCGCCCGTCGGACCCTGCATGGTCGGCGCGGAGGGCGCTTGCGCCATCTGGTTCCGCTACGACGGGGAGCGAGTCCTATGACCGACCGTGAACTGAGAATCACGTCACTCCACGGAGCCGGCGGCGAGGTCATGGATCAACTGCTCTCGCGGCTCGTCTTCCCGCGCCTTGCTGGCAGAGCCTCGGGCCGCATCCCCCTCTCCGCGGGCGATGACGGCGCGACGCTCGACCTTCCGCGAGACGGCGAGATCGTCTTCACGACCGACAGTCACATCGTCAAGCCGATCTTCTTCCCCGGAGGCGACATCGGCCGCCTCGCCGCGTCAGGCACGCTGAACGATCTCGCCGTCATGGGGGCGAGGCCGTTCGCTCTCAGCCTCGCCGCGGTGATCGAGGAAGGCTTCCTCATCGCCGATCTCGAACGCATTCTCGACTCGTTCGCCGCCGCCCTCGACGACGTCGGCGCCTCTGTAGCCTGCGGCGACACCAAGGTCATGCCCGCGGGCGACCTCGACGGCATCCTCCTCACCACGTCCGGCATCGGCGTCGCACGGCGCGCGATCTCGGACGCCGCGCTCCGCGTCGGCGATCGCATCCTCGTGACGGGCACGCTTGGCGACCACGGGATGGCGCTCCTTGCCGCGCGGGCCGAGTTCCATTTAACGACGCCCTTGCGCAGCGACGTGGCCCCCATCTGGCCCCTGCTCGCGCCCTTGCTCGACCAACTTGGCGACGCGATCCACGCCATGAAGGATCCGACGCGCGGCGGTCTCGCGGCCGCGCTGAACGAGATGGCGCGGAAGTCGCGCACGTGCATCGAGGTGGTCGAGGCCGACCTCCCGATCCGCCCGGAAGTGCTCGGCCTGTCGGAGCTCCTCGGCATCTCCCCACTCGAAGTGGCCAACGAGGGGAAGGCCATCGTCGTCGTCGACGCGCGTGCTGCCGACGAGGCGCTGCGGCTCCTCCAGCGTCATCCCTTGGGAGTTTCAGCCGCCATCATCGGCACGGTCAGCGAGGAGTACCCGGGCCGCGTCGTGCTGGCAACCGAAGTGGGCGGCCGACGCTTCCTCGACATGCCGCTCGGCGATCCCGTGCCCCGCATCTGCTAGCCTCGGCTCGTCGCAGCTCCAGCCACAAGCCTCTACTGGCGGAGCCACGCCCGACGGTCGGCGATCGTCTTTCCCTTCGACTGACACTGCGGGCAGTAGAACGTCCGCGTCTCGGCGAACCGAATCTCCGCGATCGGCTGCCCACACTCGATGCACGCTTCGCCCGTCCGCTTGTAGACGGCCATGCCCTCGACGCGCCGCTCCCCCACGAGGGCGCCGCCGGACTCTCGCCGCGTGCGTTCGACAGCGGCCCCTAGCACCGATCGAATGGCCGCGTGTAGGCGCTCGACCTCATCGGGTTCCAATGTGTTCGCGTAGCGAATCGGCGACAGCCTCGCCGCGAACAGGATCTCGTCGGCGAACGCCGTGCCGATCCCCACGATGAACTCCTGATCGGTGATCATCTTCTTCAGCTGCCGCCGCTCGCCGGCAAAGAGTCGGGATAGATGGGCGACCGCGAAGTCACTGCCCAGCGGCTCAATGCCGCCGCTTGCCACCCACTCCACGTCCTCCGGATCCCGAACGACGTGCACCTTGGCCAACTTCGCCGTGCCGTTCTCAACCAAGCGCAAGTCCTCGCCATCGGCGAACGAGACCAGGAAGCCCGTCGCCTTCGTGACCTTGTTCACGCTCCCGGTGAGCACGAGCCGACCGGCGACCATGAGATGAACGACGAGATGGAGGTCGTCACGGCACGCGAGGATCAGATGCTTGCCACTCCGCGTCACCCTTCGAAAGGACTCGCCCGCCAGAGCGCCCAGAGCAGGCTCCACGGTCTTCAGAATCGCGGGGCGGTAGGCGCGCGCCTCGCGGATCGTCCGACCCACGACGCGCGCCTCCAGCACCTCCCGCATCACCTCGAGTTCCGGCAGCTCCGGCATGAACCTCCCTTCGCCGGCGCATTATACCGACCCGCGATGGCGCGCAGTCGATGGGTCCCACTGCGCACCTCGCGCTGCATCCGCACTCCACACCCCGTGTCCCATCCGGCCTGGGTGCGCATGTCCTATCGGGCGACCCCGCGGTTCCCGACGCGAGTCGAAGTAGCACCCCAGAATGGTCGCGGGTGGTCGCTGTGCCGATGTCGAAGAAGAAGCGTCTCGTGTTTGTCGTCCGTCTTGCCTTCGTCCTTCTCGCCTGCGTCGTGGGGTGCGCGCCCGCGGCCCACTTCAATCTGACGGGCGGGTGGAGCGGGACGATGACCTCGCTCTCGAGCTCGTTCAGCATGGAGCTCTTTGATGACGAGGGGAGTATCACCGGCTCGGCCACCTTCCCGAGCGGCGCGATGCAGACATTCGAGATTCCGATCACGCTCGGCGAAACCCACGCCGATACCGTCGTCCTCGAGGCGTCCGGTTTCAACGACAAGACGACGCCACAGACCCCCGTGCGGTTCTCGTTCGACGGCGAGGCCACGGCAACGACGATGTCCGACGTCGGGACGCACACGGTGAACGGCACTCCGTACACCTTCACCTGGCAGGCCACCCTCGTGGCCCCGCCACCCCCCGTGGAGTAGGAGATCCAACCGCAGCCTCGGCGCCAAGGCGCTGCGAACTAGATGCGCTCCTCGCGCCGATCTCGCTCGATCAGCTCGAGTGATCGCTTTGCCGGGTCGCCCCAGCCGCCGCCGCCCGGCGTCTCCACGCTCAACGCCTCGCCCGACGAGAGAATGATCGACCCCTTGCTCGGCAAAGGCTCCTCTTGCCCGTTCGCGCGGAGGAGCACATTGCGGCCCACGGCTCCGGCTCCCCCGCTTCGAACGCCGTAGGGACCTCGACTCCTTCGATCGGTCAGCAGCGATACACGAGCCACGTGGCCGACGGCCCGAATCTCGCGACGGATTCCTAGGCCACCGCGGTGCTCGCCGGCGCCTCCGCTGCCGCGCACCAGCTCATAGCACCGCACCTGGAGCGGGTACGCGGTCTCCAGCGCCTCGACGGGCGTGTTGAGGGTGTTCGTCATGTGCGAGTGCACCCCGTCCATCCCATCGGCCTCCGCGCGGCCTCCGAAACCGCCCCCGATCGTCTCGTACAGCGTGTACGCCTCCCCCGTGCGCGGGTCCGTGCCCCCGACGGCCACGTTGTTCATGGTTCCCTGGCACGCGCCGATCGCTCGCTCTGGAATGGCCGTGCCGAGGGCTCCCAGGATGACATCGACGATCCGCTGCGCCGTTTCGAGGTTCCCACCCACCACGGCCGCCGGCGCTACGGCATTCACCACGCTTCCCAGCGGAGCGACAATCTCGATCGGGCGATAGCAGCCCGAATTTGCGGGGATCGTCGGATCCGTCGCGGCCCGAATCGCGAAGTACGTCGCCGACGCGGTGACGGCAAGGACCGCGTTCACGGGGCCCGCCACTTGACTGGCGCTGCCGGTGAAATCCACGATCAGGCGATCGCCTTGCGCTTGGATCGCCACGCAGATGGGGATCTCGCCGCGAACGATCCCGTCGCCGTCGAGCGCATCCTCGAACCGGAAGCTGCCGCGAGGGAGCTGCTCGATCTCCGCGCGCATCCGCCGCTCGGAATAGGCGAGCACGGCGTCCATGCCGTCGGCCAGCATCCCGCACCCGTACCGGCTGACGAGGCCTTCCATGCGAGCCACGCCCATGCGACACCCCGCAGCCTGCGCCCGAAGATCACCGAGTCGTTCTCTCGGCGTTCGGACGTTGAGAAGAATCAACGAGAGGAGGTCCTCCACGAGTTCGCCTCCGCGCCACAAGCGCACGGGCGGGATGCGCAGTCCTTCCTGGAAGATCTCCACGCTGTCCCCAGCGAGGCTGCCCGGTTCCTTCCCGCCGATGTCCGCGTGGTGCGCCCGGTTCGCGACGAACGCCACAAGATCACCGTGGACGAACACCGGCGCGACGAACGTGATGTCCGGCAAGTGCGCCCCGCCCGCGTAGGGATCGTTGACGACCACGATGTCCCCAGGCGAGAACTGCCCCGCCGCCTGAATCGCCGCGGCGACGGAGTACGGCATCGCGCCGAGGTGGACGGGAATCGACTCTGCCTGCGCGACCATGTTCCCGGCCGGGTCAAAGACAGCGGACGAGCAGTCTCTTCTCTCGTTGATGTTCGGGCTGTAGGCCGTGCGAATCAGGTCGGCATTCATCTCGTCGGCCACGGCCGCGAGCGCATGCCGGAGCACTTCGAGCGTGATGGCGTCGATGGGTCTCCGGGTCATCTCATCCGACCTCGAGAATCATATGGCCATCCGCGTCACAGCGTCCGCGAGTATCGGGCGGCACGAGGATCGTCGCATCCACACCCACGACGACGAGCGGGCTGCGGAAGCTGTCTCCGGGAACCATGGCGCTGCGGCTCCGCAGGCGGCCGTGCGTCGGACCCGCTGCGTCGAACCAGACGTCGTGCGGCCGATCCACCACGTCGCCCTTCTCTTGAGCGCCCGCCCTGACCTTCCCCGCCCGGAAGAGCGGCGGACCCTGCGCGCGCAGCCGCAGCGTGATGAGTTCCGCTTCCTCGCTCGGGGACCCGTGGCCATACCGAGCCACGTGGGCCTCCTCGAACGCGCGGCGCAACGCAACCAGATCGACTTCGTCGCCTCTTGTCTCGAGCGGCACGGTGAGTTCGTGGGCCTGGCCGACGTAGCGAACGTCGGCCGAAAGAAGGAACTGCATCTCGTCCTCACGAATTCCCTCGGCGCGCAGCGTCGCGGTTCCCCTCGCGCGCAGGGCGTCGACGGTTCCTCCCACCTTGGCAGCGTCAAGCTTGTCGAACCGGGTGACGACGCTCTGGCTGACGTCGTGGCCGGTCTCGGCGACGACCAGGCCGAAGGCAGACAGCACGCCGGCCGTCCACGGTACCACGACGCGACGAATCCCAACTCGCCGCGCAATCGACGCGCCGTGCAGCGGGCCCGCTCCGCCGAAGGCAAGGAGGACGTAGTCGCGGGGATCCCGTCCTCTCTCCACGGTGACGACGCGAATCGCGCGCTCCATGGCGGCGTCCGCGACCTCGAGGATCCCGAGCGACGCGCGCTCCACGGACAGACCGAGCCTCTGGCCGACATCCTCCGAGATCGCGCGCCGAGCGGCGAGCGCATCGAGTGGCGGCAAGCCCCCGAGCGACTGATCCGCCACGAGATGCCCCAGCACGAGGTGCGCGTCGGTGACGGTCGCACGTCCACCGCGGCCATAACAGGCGGGGCCGGGGCTCGCCCCCATGCTCTCCGGGCCTACGCGCAACGCGCCGCCTCGGTCCACCCACGCCACGCTCCCGCCCCCGGCACCGATGGTGTGCACGGACACCATCGGCAGGGCCACCGGGTAGCTACCGACGATCCCGCTCCGCGTTCTCTCGATCGCACCGTCGGTGATCAGCGCAACGTCACAGCTTGTTCCTCCCATGTCCAGCGTGATGAGGTTCCGCTCCCCCATGGCGGCCCCAACCGCCCGCGCCCCTTGCACTCCCCCCGCGGGCCCGGAGAGGAGGAGGCTGGCCGGCTGCTCCTGCGCGCCCGCCAGCGTGGTGACCGCCCCGCTCGACTGCATGACGCGCCAGGCTCGAGGCAACCCGCGCTTCGTTCCCCCGTCCTCAAGCGCCGTGAGGTACGCGCCGATGACCGGGCGCAACGCGGCGGAGATCACTGTGGTGGACGTTCTCTCGTACTCGCGCATCTCCGGCAGGACGTCGCTCGACAGCACGACGGGAACTCCAAGCAGCCCCGCGAGCACGTCGCGCGCCGCCCGCTCGTGCTCCGGGCACAGGTACGAGAATAGAAACACGACCGCTACGGCCGCCACGTCGGCCCCTCGGAGGCCCTCCGCAAGCCGGCGGAGTTCCTCCACGTCGAGCGGAGTCTCGACATTCCCGTCGGAGGTCACTCGCTCGGTGACCTCGAGGCGAAGGTCACGCGATACCATCGCTGGAGGCCGGACAGCTCCGAGGTCGTAGAGCGAATCGCGATTCTGCCGCCCGATCTCGAGCACGTCCCGGAAGCCTCGCGTCGTGATGAGCGCCGTGCGCGCCCACTTCCCTTCGAGGAGCGCGTTCGTGGCTACCGTGCACCCGTGCGCGAGCCCACGCACCTCCTGGGGGACGATGGAGCCCGCGCCGATCAATCGATCGAGGGCCCGCAGCACACCGAGCGCTGGCTCTCCCGGAGTTGACGGCTCCTTGGCGATCCGGATCCCGGCCTCGCTGGCGATCACGACGTCGATAAAGGTGCCGCCGACGTCGATGCCGATTGCCTGAGCCATGGGGCGCAAGTATAGGAAGGAATGGAGGCCGCCGCAAAGCGCAGCGCAGGCGGGTGTCTACGAACGCCTACCGATTCTCCCGAGCGTTGCGTACACTTCGGCCGCACGCGCAACGACAACCCGAGGGGGAGGAAGAATGCAGCGTATTCTCGTCACGGGCGCCGCAGGCCAGATCGGTTCGGAACTCACGCCCGCACTCCGCGAGCGTCATGGCTCGACGAACGTCCTCGCGAGCGACCTTCGCGCACCCGCGGCGGGCTCGCCCTTCTCATCGGGGCCGTTTGAGACGCTCGATGTTCGGGATCGCTCGCGCTTGCAGGAACTCGTGAGCGACCATCGCATTGACACGATCTACCATCTCGCAGCCATCTTGTCCGCCACGGGGGAGGCGAATCCGCAGCTCGCTTGGGACGTCAACATCGCCGGCCTCGTCAACGTCCTCGAGATTGCGAGATCAAGCAGCGTGCGCCGCGTCTTCTGCCCCAGCTCGATCGCCGTCTTCGGCCCGGAGAGTCCGCGCGACCCTGCGCCCCAACTCACCGTGCTCCACCCCTCGACGATGTACGGGCTGACGAAGGTCACCGGAGAGCTCTTGGGCGACTACTACGTCCAACGCTACGGCCTCGACGTGCGTGGGTTACGCTACCCCGGCATCATCTCGAGTGAGACCCCGCCCGGCGGCGGCACGACGGACTACGCCGTCGACATCTTCTACCAGGCCATCCGCACTGGGAGCTACACGTGTTTCGTGCGCCCGGACACGGTGCTTCCGATGATGTACATGCCGGACTGCATCCGTGCCACGCTCGCGCTGATGGACGTTGACGCGTCTCGCTTGACGCGACACTGTGACTACAACATCGCTGGATTGAGTTTCTCGGCTGCCCAGTTGGCCGAGGAGATCGGGAAGCACATCCGCGGGTTCGTCTGTACCTACGAGCCGGACTCCCGCCAGGCGATCGCCGATTCCTGGCCCCAATCGCTCGACGACTGGCACGCTCGGGCCGACTGGGACTGGCGCCCGTCATTCGACCTGTCGTCGATGACCGCGGACATGATCCGACGGCTCCGCTCCGCCCACGGCTCACGACCTAGACGCCCTTAGGCCCTAGGCCGTAGGCCGTAGGCCCAGGCTTAGACCAATGAGGCCCGGCAGCGATCCTGAAAGAGAGAAGGACGCTGCCGGTGCCCCCGGCGGAGTCCTTCTTCTACGGCGTTCCAAACTCTCGCAAACAGCGGCCTACTCCACGAGCATCAGTCGAGCTACTTCCGCACCGTCTCCGCGGCGGGGCCCCATCTTGACGACTCGCGTGTAGCCTCCAGCCCGATCCTTGAACGTCGGGCCAATCTCTGTGAACAGCTTGTCCACGACTTCCTTGTCTCGAAGGCGCGAGAAGACGATGCGCCGCGCGTGGAGATCCCCACGCCGAGCCAGGGTGATCACGCGCTCCGCAAACCGCTGGCTCGCCTTCGCCCGCATCAGCGTCGTGTCCACCTTCGAGTGCAGGATGAGCGCGTTGGTCAGGTTGGCAAGCACGCTCCGCCGATGACTCGCCAGCATGCCCATCTTATCGACACCTTTTCTATGACGCATGGTGCATCTCCCCTTCGCTTCGCAGTGCGTAGCCGAGCTCCGCCAGTCGGTCCTCCACCTTGCTCAGCGTCTTGGCGCCAAAGCCATGAATATCGAGCAGCTCTTCCCGAGGTCGCGCCAGAAGCCCTCCGAGCGTCGTAATGTCCGCCTCCTGCAGAAGATTGCAGGCACGCTGGTCGATGTCCAACTCGGTCAGGGAGATGGCCAGCTCTTCATCCGCGCCCGTCACGGACTCCGCAATCGTGACGCCAAACGGGTGCTCGGCGAAGCTGCGGAACAATTCGAAGTGCCTCTGCAGCAAGCGGCTCGCCTCAGATAGGGCTTCCTCGGGCCGAATGCTCCCGTTCGTCGTGAGCTCAAGCACCAGACGCTCGTAGCCCGTCTTGCCTCCGACTCGCGTGTCCTCAACCGTGAAGTTCACGCGTCGCACCGGCGAGAAATCCGCGTCGATCGGAATCTGGGACAGGGGCGCATCTTCCGAGCGATTCCGTTCGGCTGGAAGATACGAGAGCCCCGTTTCGACCTCCATCTCGATGTCCAGAACGCCCTTTGCGTTCAGCGTCGCGATGGGGTGCTCGGGATTGATGATCTCCACGCCCGGCGGAACGTCGATGTCCCCGGCCTTGATCTCGCCCGGCCCTTTCTTCTCTAGGGTTAGACGCTGCTTGCCTTCTTCTCGGACGCGCAGTGCCACACCTTTGAGGTTCAGGATGATCTCGAGAACATCCTCTTTAATTCCCTCAATCGTGTCGTACTCGTGGTACTTGCCGGCGAAGCGAACGCGGGTGATGGCTGCACCCGGAATTGCCGAGAGCAGCGTCCGTCGGATCGCATTGCCCAGAGTCGTGCCGAACCCAGGCTCGAGAGGCTCGAGGATGACTCTCCCGCTCGTCTCGGTAAGTTCAACGACCTTGATCTCCTTGGGGAAGACCAACTCGTCCATGCCCACCTCCTAGCGGGAGTAGAACT
>Ga0315278_10001063_pt1 | contig 23770 bp, 14 predicted proteins | sample YL17G06_0_MG_FD_203880 | JGI IMG/M metagenome (GOLD analysis project Ga0315278, IMG submission 203880) | Sediment microbial communities from Yellowstone Lake, YNP, Wyoming, USA - YL17G06_0 | ecosystem: Environmental > Aquatic > Freshwater > Lake > Sediment | place: USA: Wyoming | collected... | reverse complement strand
ATAACACCAAGTATAACGGTATCAAAAACACCGAGTGCAACACCAAGTAATACGATAAGTGTAACGCCAAGTATAACGGTATCAAAAACACCAAGTGCAACACCAAGTTTAACGCCAAGTTTAACGCCAAGTATTTCAATATCACCAAGTATTTCAGTATCAAAAACACCGAGTGCAACACCGAGTGCAACACCGAGTGCAACACCGAGCATAACAGTATCAAAAACACCGTCGAAAACGCCAAATATAACGCCAAGTATAACGCCAAGTATAACGCCAAGTATAACACCAAGTATATCGCCAAGTATAACGCCATCGGTAACTCCATCAGTGACGCCATCAATGACGCCAACGCCATCGGCGCCATGCGTCGTGGAGGGTGAAATTATTGATGTTACCAATGTACCTGGAGTATCACAATCCATAACGCCGAGTATTACACCACAATCTACTACATCACCAACGCCATCACCAACGCCGTCACCATTAGTAATATACACTATATGTTCAACATGTAATTTATCACTTTCAGGTGAAACAGGTGGATATTTCTTATCATCAAATAAATTAGTTTCGGGCAATGGATGTACTATTGGTGATTTTGTAATTGAATGGAGAACTGGTAGTATTACTGGAACAACCGAGCTTATTACGGGAGTTGGAAGTGATCCAAACATACAACAACAACATCCATTTACAAATGAAATTGTCCCACAGGGAACATATTATCCTGTTATTAGATATGTTGTATCAAATGGTTTAACATATACCCCATACTTTGCATCTGTAACTGGAAGTACTCGTTGGAGTCCCGATTTATTTACATGTGTTAATGGAACGCCAATAACGATTAGTCCAATCACATGTTCAGCGGTATTTAATAACGATACTGTTTATCCATTTGGTTTAATATATAGAAATACTGTTAATGTAAGTGAAGATAAATCAAGGTCGATATCATTTGAACTGTTAGATTCAACAACCCATTTTGCTTGGGAATTCGCGGCTTATGATGTTGCTGACCAATTACAAATATCGTATTTTAGTACAAATTATCCATCAGGTATATTACTTGATAACTTTGTTATCGGTACAAGATCAGCCAGCGGACTTCCAAATAGTTTAATAACCAATCTATATCCCGCAAGTTACCCAACTAATCCAAAAGTATATAACTATTCATCATATATGAATGGAGCTTATGGCGCTAAATATGTAACTGACTTAACTGGAATATCGGACATTGGAAACTTTGAAGCAGCGAGTGGTTATTTAAATATCGGGATAACTGGATCAACTCTCGAACCGCTCAATAATGACACCAACTGGGATATGAGAATGAAATGCTTGACAAGCTCCGATATTAATTTAACTTTCCCAGATACAAATATAAGTAAAATATTAACGGGTACAACATATATGACATACTCTGGCGATCCGGATTGTTATTTCAATGTTTCGTATAACACAATTAGCGGACTTACATCAACAGCTATAGGATATAAGCCAACTTCCGAATATTTCTTATGGAAATATACAGATATGTATAAATTTGTTTATTATAATATGATTTTTGGTAATAATTATTATGGATTAAATCCAGCAAATATAACTAATAAATGGAAAGACACAGGAGGAAATCAATGGATATGGAACGGAAGCATTTATCAATGTGCTAACTTAGAAACGCCATCAGATACGGCGACAGTAACGCCAAACGGAACTACTGATGTAACATTATCATTTACAAGCTCTGTGGATTATAATAAATTCGTGTCTAATATTGCATCAGTTACAGGATCTACAGGTTATGCTAATTGGTTGGCTTCATCCCCAACTGATTTAGCATATTATTCATATTATTTTATAAGTTGGGAATACGCGCCTAACAATTGTGGTGACTCAGTAATAAGAAATTATCTTTATATATCTCTTGGATCAACGGTGACATTTAATGCGGGGAATAAAACTATCAACTTCACAATGCCATTACCAAGTAATGGAATGACAACTGGACTTACATGTAATGAATCATACGCAATGGTACAGAGTTCAATTAATAATATGAACTATACAAAATTAAATTCGGTTCCATCTTCATATAGAATATCTCATGTAAGAGATGTTGACCCTGTTGGGGCATTGAGGCCAAGTATAAGTACTAGTCATGAAACACAAAGAGAAGTTGCGGTATTTCTACGGATTAAAGCTGATGCTTCAGGATCAAATGGTATGATAAATAATTTATTCAATCCAGCATCTCTTGGATTTATATATGATTCATCATTAAAAGAATGGAGATTATATAGACAATGGGATAGACTTACATTAACAAATACAGTACCACCATTAACAAATTGGACGCTTGAGAGAAAGGAATTCTTGAGAACCGATAGTCAAACTGATTATAATAACGGAACTTGGGAGACAGTTAATACTGGATAATTATATAGAAGAAATAGATAATGGCAGAAATAATAACATATGCAATAACTAATGGAGATTTTCCGATAACGGTCACTCTCGCCACTACGCTTGATCCTGATACTATAATCGCAACAAATGAGCATTGGGCATATGGGGAATATAGTTTTGAGAATATTCCATCAGGAGATTATATATTAACAATTACTGATGCGAGAGGATGTACGATTGGTTTAGAAGCGTGCAATTTAACGCCAACAATAGATACTATAGTTTACAATTGTGAGTTTGATTTTACATTTACTTTAGTTAACATAGTTCCATCGCCATCGATAACGCCAACAGTAACACCATCGTTAACAATAACGCCAACGCCAACTTTGACTCCAACTTTGACTCCAAGTATAACGCCAAGTGAAACACCTTCGCCAACACCAAGCGCAACGCCAATCGAATCTCCAAGTATAACGCCAAGTGAAACGCCTTCAATAACGCCAAGTGAAACACCTTCGCCAACACCAAGTGAAACGCCTTCAATAACGCCAAGTGAAACACCTTCGCCAACACCAAGTGAAACACCTTCAATAACGCCAAGTGAAACACCTTCAATAACGCCAAGTGAAACACCAAGTATAACGCCAAGTATAACGCCAAGTGAAACACCTTCAATAACGCCAAGTGAAACACCTTCACCAACACCGTCAATAACACCGTCGGCAAGTTGTGCAAGACCAGAAGGATTGAAAGAATATGTTCTTTTCTATACCGATTCTCTTGGTTATAATTTTATTAGTTCGCAAGATGAGGCATGTGATGCATTATGTGTGGGTGAAGGATCTGCTATTGGAGGATTTGCTTCAAGTTTAACAATTGGACAAGACGTATATGCTGGCCCAGCTGGATCAACTTCTTGTGAATTAATTCCAACAGGGTATTATATTACAATAGGAGAACTGGGAGTAGACTGGTGGCCGCCGATGGTCGTATATATCGTTGATGGTATTGTTATAAGTTTCCCTGAATGTGGGCCATGTCCATTAGTAATTATAGATGCAGATGCTGACTGCGACCTAGATAGAATTTCAATCACTATCACTGGAGGAATTCCGCCATATCAATATAGTATTGATAATGGCGTTACATTAACCGCTCCGACGGATAGAACCACACAGAGATTTACGGGATTACCTGGAGGAATATATGATGTATATGTAATAGATAGTGATGGTAGTGTGTATAGGTGGCCAGAAATTAATTGTGGCAATTTGCATGTTACATTTATTCCAATATATTTAACAAGCTATTCTACTGGTTATCTACTTGATGAACTTGGTGGTCATTGGACAATTCCATTTGAAGTAATTCGTCCATCTTTGTCAACCGTTGATGTTATAGGCACGCCAACGAATACTACGGTATTTCTTGGATGGTCATATTATACAGCAGATCGATTTACAATCGATAACACTGATATGATAACGACTAATCCATTACTCACATATACATTTAAAAACGATAATGTTATAATATATGGATATTTTATAGATGACGGGCCAATTTCAATTGACTTCTGTTATAATGCAGGAACAGGACGAGATCCGCTTGATGATGATAAAATTTATCTTTGTAAAACATGTGCGGATCTTACTGGCACTACAGAAACAATATATTTTGATAAGACAGAATATATGACTCTCGGAATTGAAAATACTACTTGGTATAAAGATTCAGCATTGACTCAATTGGCAGATAATGGATATTATGTTGACTCATCTCAAACATACTCAACAATATATGGAGTGGCGAATGGTATCCCAATAAATTATGGAACTTGTCCAGATGGAAAATTACCATTAATATGTTAAAAAAAATAAATAATGGCATTACCTAAAACATTTACATTTACTTTCCCTAGCGACACATTTGTCGATAGTAAGCCCGTATTTTCAGAAGGATCTACAATTAAGGGAATGAGCTATTCAAATCAGCGGCAAGTAATCGAATTAAATTCTAGTGATTATGGATATATTAATATGGAATTTACATTTATCGGAACGGCGGCATATGCCGGTATTAGTTTTCGTACTCCGCCGCCAATTGAATCAACATTTTCTATTGGTCAAGATGGTATTAATGGATTATTTATTCCATACGCAGACGGATTTTTCGAGGATTTTGATATTAAATTAGAATCAAATGTTACTAAAAGTTTGATTATGATAGTAAATGCCGACCCAAATAAATTGACAGATCAAATTGAATTTCTTGCTGCTGTTGGGGTTGCTGTTGGTGTAAATCCAGGAGATGATAATTTAATAATAGTAAATTACGAATGTCGTCCAGAAGATCATCCTTTATATTCATATGATACAGGATTACATGTATATTCACCATACGATTCGATATATTCTTCTAAACTTCATACTTTTTTATATTCTAGATGGCCAATAGAAAGTTGGTCTGGTGGAACAATAGTTTGGGCTGACGCGACATTTGCGTTTCCAGCTCTTCAATATTATTATGGGTATGGTAACAATGTTTATAAGGTGGGTGGTCCGTTAGATAGATCATATGGCACTATGGAAGTATATAATATTTGGCAAACTGGATGGAGGAAGTTGTGGCATAAAGACCCTGTAGCAAATTTAAATATTGTGGGACCTATGTCTTTTAATCATCCATTACCTGTAGACACCATAGAAGCTTGTATCAATGTCATATACACAAAGGCGGGAATTATTAGTGAAATTATACCTAAGTTGTCATTACCACAACCATCAAAATATAAATATTATATGGGGTATGACGAGTCCGACAAACAATCATCTAACGATAATTTTTTTGTACAGTACTTATTTTCTCAGAGAAAATTTTATTCAATAACAGGGTATCAACATGTAATGTTTAAGCTTGTTGGTGGATATATTGAATCAATGAGTTCTGGCTTCGCATTTGGAAGAATGTATAATAAATGGATGATTCCCTATGTGGCGTCAGGCGTCGCATCGGCGACACTAACCGTAATAATAGCGTGGCCACTTATAAAGGAATTTGTAAGAGCATTATTTAGCAAGGGGCCACCGACCTATTGTGTTGGTCTAGCTTCTCCACTTCCGTGGTTAATATTCACAGCAGTTATATTAATATCTGGGTTAGTTAACGCTTTATTCACTAAAAGGCGTCAGATAATTATAGAACCATGTAAAGAATTTTTAAGTGAATATACAACAACGCCATATATTGAACTGAATAGTCAACTATCTAGGTTACAAGATATGTCTCAGAAAAATATTGGATATTATTGTGACGGAGTTTATTTTTATACTCAACCAACAGATTCTGGTGTGACCGTCAAGGAATTATCATCAACAAATGCTTTAATAACAGAGGATCCAATAACAATAGGATTTTTAGAATCATTACAAGCAGATAATCCAACAACCGTAACAGATATAAGAAAGTTATTTCTATTGCCATATACTTCAGGCATTCCGCTCGAATTTGGGGAGACTCCTGTATATTATAGTGCAGAAATTACACGAGAAGTAATAATAACAGAATGTGCGGAATTACTTATAACGCCGTCAACTGTAACATATACATTACCTGAAGGCTATTGTTTTAGTTTTATTAGTCAAGTAGATGCTGACGATAGAGCAAATCTTGTGGCTAATGATATAAGTAACTTAGTTGAAGGAAGATATACATATGGTGAACCATTGCCAGAGGAAGATTTAGGAATGTTAGATAGTTATTTTACTCATGAAATAAGAGTTGAAACAATTCCGACGATATGTAGTGTTTTTTATGATAATAGAGATCGTCTAGGATTAATAATAGGTAGAAAAATATTTTTTGATGTAGAGGGTCGTATTGAAGCAATGAATGGATATTATGCAACTGATGATAATACATATTTTCGTATATTTTATAAAGTAGAAAATAGTTTTATTACCAATAAGTATATTATGATAGCATCAAATAGTACCGCTGTACAAGGAATGGGAGGGGTGGAAGATATACTTTCTGTTATGACAAATAATTTATCTTATTCAAGTAACTGGTATATAAAATCGACAGGAAGAGGGTTAATCTCCAATCTGGTAAATGAATATTATTCTAATAGATGTTTTAATCCAAACGGATTATATGGTGAATCTTATATGGTTAGAGGATATTATGATTCAGTAAATAATCATTTTTATTTATATGCTGATAATTATGCCAATTACACATTATCCGAAGCGCCAGCAGGTTGGTATCAACCTTTAATTGAATGGATAAATGAAGTTATGTTTGAATATTCACCAATTCTTTCCATCTCAATTAATATTGAAGAAATTTGTTTACCACAAACAGAATATGTAAATGCATTATATGGATTTTATGTAATCGGATCATCAAGCGGTAATATAACTCCGTTATTTAATGAAGTTAATTTAACGGTTGATGTATATGTAGCAGGAATATTTAGACGCACATACACGGTAACAACAAATGAATCTGGTAAGACATATGTTTCATATGATGGATATGTTTTAGATACTGAGGGTGTATCATTAATTGTTATTACATCAATTAATGGATCCAGCCCTATATCTATAGTTGGGCATATAACATATCTTATTGGGACATTTATCAGTTGTTCACAACCACCTAATCCATTTGCAACTGGTTTAGAGGCTTGTTGGAATTTTGAAGAAGCATCCGCTCCTCTTCTTGATAGTACTACTAATAATAATGATTTGACTCAGACGACAGATGTTGATTTTCAACAAACAGGTAAGGTTGGATCATATTGTGTTAATTTACCATTAGCCACTTCGGTTGCAAGTACAAATACAAGCGATACATTAGCATTACAAACATTTTCAATATCTGTATGGGTTAATTGTGTTGGCACCGAATTCGGTAGTAGAACAATATTTTCTAAAGTTAGTAAAGAAAGTGGACACGATTCTGGAGGATATGATATTGCAGTTAATCCAGGATTGGGTGGCGTGCTCTTTCATATATATGATGATAACGGATATGAAGATAATACGGGTCAAAATACAACAGCAGTTAATGATGGGGACTGGCATCATATTGTTGCTACATATATAGGTGGGCACATAAAAATATATCATAATACTATCTTAGAAGTGGATGAATCGATGGCTTCTTCAGCTCCTATATCATATGGAAGCACCTATGTTCCCGCAAAAATTGGTAATTCGTCACATGGAGCATCTACTTATCCTCTTAAAGGATTTGTCGACGCAATAGCTGTATGGAATAGAGTTTTAACACCATATGAAGTCCAAATATTATATAATGCAGGAGACGGGCTCGCATGTCCATAATAAAATTTTAGAAAATATTTTTTCAAATAATTATATGTATATAGATCACAGATGTCAGCAACAATAAATTATACATTAAGTTATGGGGTATATCCAATAACGGTTTCAATTTCGCCAGAAATTGCCCCTGCTCAATTGCAAACAGTTCCAGGTACATATAGTTTTACAAATGTTCCATATGGAAGCTATATTTTAACCTTTACTGATAGTGGAGGTTGTACGGTAGAATTACCAGCAGAAGTAGTATCTCCGATTCCATCGCCATCGCCGTCTCCAAGTAATTCGCCAGCGACGCTTGCTCGTATTCAATATGGACTACTTTATAACTGGTATACTGTTAATGATCCTAGAGAGATAGCCCCCGAAGGTTGGCATGTTCCAAGTAGTGAAGAATTATTAACATTAAGAAATTATCTTGATCCAGTTAATAATGATAAAAATACTAATTTAGCTGGCGAAGCAATGAAGGAGATCGGTGTTACATCTTGGGTTTCTCCAAATATTGCAACAAATTCAAGTAATTTAGGCTTTCGTGGAGCGGGTTATCGTTATTCCGCTACTGGAAATTATCTTGAATTAAATTACACAACAGAAATTTGGTCGTCAACACAAATTTCCAATACTATGGCGAGTAGCGGAATATTAACGCATGATGGAGCTAATTTTAGTTTTGATGAATTTTCGTCTAGCGACATAAAGAACGGGCTTTCAATTCGGTTAATAAAAGATGATAGTAATGATACTGGAATTTTCACAGGAAATGATGGAAAAGTTTATCCAACTGTAAAAGTTGGTGATCAAGTTTGGATGGCAGCAAATCTTGCTGAAACCTCATATAGATATAATAATAAACAATTATATGGGGCATTATATAACTGGTATGCCACTACTAAAGGATTTGATGATTGGTTTCTTCCATCACATGATGAATTATTAGCAATGCATGAAGAATTATATCATTATTCCGTAGGTGGGTTTGCAAACGCATATTATTGGTCATCAACTGAAAACAATCAATATACTGCTTATGTAATAAGCCTTCAGTATGGCGGAGATTATACTGCGCCAAAAGAATCATTATACCACGTAAGGGCTTGTCGTTCATTCACAAGTACGCAGATTTATAATCTTAGAGATACAGGGCTGGCAGGTGGTTTAATATTTCACATAATAGATAATGAAGATGGAACATATACTTATTATGAAGCCGCACCTTCAGATCAATCAACCTCCTATGCATGGAGCAATATTATAAATGCCTTTACCTATGCAAATGGATTTGATATAGGAGATGGGCAAACAAATACTGATACAATTATTTTACAAGGAGGATTCACAGATGGCGCTGCTAAACTTTGTGATGATTTAATTATTGGTAGCAAAATTGCGCCTGCAGGATGGCATATGCCGACTTATACGGAAATAGAAAATCTATTAGCATATCTTGGAGGTGGTTTAGTAGCAGGTGGCCATCTAAAAGAAACGGGAACAAAACGATGGTATCCGCCAAATACGGGCGCAGATAATTCAAGCGGATTTACTATGATTCCCGCAGGATATAGATCAGGAATGAACTTCGCACAAAAAAGTTTATACGGATTTCTATGGACAGTAACGAAAGATAATCCAAATGAGGCATATCTTCTCCAAACAGAATTTAACAGTGTAGCCGCTCCAGATCCGCTTGTTAATATACACGGTACTGGGCTTTCTATTCGTTGTATTAAAGACACTACTCTATTAACTAATGGCCAAACATCTACAGTAACGGATATAGATGGGAATATCTATCCTACTATATGTATTAATGGAATAGAGTATATGGCGTCAAATTTAACGGTAGAACATTATAATGATGGCACAGACATTCCAATAATCACCACCAATGATGAATGGGCGGCAGACACAGCAGGGGCTATGTGTTATTATGATAATGAAATAAGTGGTGAAATAAATAATGAAATACCTGAAATAACGGATAATATAGCATGGACTCAAAGGACATTAGGGGCATTAAGCGTGTATGATAATGATTGGAATAATGGATATTTACCTCCAGTATCTCCAACACCGACACTAACGCCAACACGTACAATTGATCCATCACGTACAATTACGCCAACTCCAACAAAAACGGTAACACGCACACCAGCACTAACAAAAACTCCAACAGCGACTCCAACAGTAACTCCAATAGTAACTCCAAGTAATACTCCAAGTAAAACTCCAAGTAAAACCCCAAGTATAACTCCAAGTATAACATCTGGTTTAATACCAAGTATGACTCCGACTAAAACCCCAAGTATAACTCCAAGTATAACATCTGGTTTAATACCAAGTATGACTCCGACTAAAACCCCAAGTATAACTCCAAGTATAACTCCAAGTATAACTCCAAGTATAACACCAACTAAGACTTTAAGTTTGATGCCAAGTAAAACTCCAAGTTCAATGCCGAGTTTAACGCCAAGTAAGACGCCAATTTTAACACCAAGTAGGACGCCAACTTTAACGCCAAGTAAGACGCCGACTTTAACGCCGACTTTAACGCCAAGTAAAACAATCTCCATTATATTTACAAGCCAAAGTTTGACTCCAAGTAAAACTCCGAGTAAGACGCCAGCTTTAACATCAAGTAAAACGCCAACTTTAACACCAACTAATACTCCAAGTAAGACTCCAATATTAACCCAATCACTGACGCCAAGTAAGACGCCAAGTTTAACGCCAAGTATATCGATAAGTAAGACGCCAAGTAGGACGCCAAGTTTAACGCCAAGTAAAACACCAAGTTTAACGCCAAGTAAGACAATATCTGTTATATCTGGAAATGTGCGTTATGTAAAAAATAGTGGAAATGATAATTCAGCTGGCACATCCGATGCCACAGCGTGGGCAACAATAGCTAAAGTAAATAGTTCATTTTCTAGTCTTCCTGCTGGAGCGTCTATTTTATTTAATAGAGGTGATACTTTTACTGGTACATTGATAATTTCTAAATCTGGATCATCAGGAAATCCTATTACTATTGGGGCATATGGCACAGGTAATAATCCAATAATTAATGGTTTTACAACAATATCAGATTGGACTAACGAGGGTGGCGGTATATATTCGAAAGCCATAACATTTTCTAATAGGCCAGAAATGGTTACTATAGATGGTGTACAGTATGCTATGGGTAGATATCCAAATGCGGGTACTTACCTTTATATAGATTCTCATACGTATAGTAGTCCTACTGGCACAATAACAGATGCGGATTTAAATAGTAGTACAACTAATTGGACAGGCGCAGAAATTGTTATGCGTACGCATGCCTGGTCATTTCAAAGAGGGACAATTACTAATCATAATAGTCATACTTTAACTTATACAGAAAAAGAGTTTGTAGATGAGCCAACAAACGCATGGGGATTTTTTATTCAAAATGATTTAAAAACTCTTACAGATTATGGTGAATGGTTTTATGATATGAATACTCATAAATTTTATATGTATTTCGGTACGATTGATCCCACTACAGAGACAGTACAAGTATCAACCATTAACAAGCTTGTAACAATGCCCTCATATACAAACTATATAACTATTGATAATATCACCTTTAATGGTGCCAATGAAGAAGCAATACTTTGTGATTGGAACTCTCATGATGTTATGATTCAAAGTTGTAATATAAACTATAGTGGATTATACGGTATATTCAACAGTAGTACAAGTCTATCTATTTTAAATACAACTATTGATTATTCAAATAGTTTTGCAATCCTTTCAAATGGTGATGATTTGACTGTTAGTGGGTGTACCATAAATCATACTGGCTTATTTGATGGAATGGGATGCTCACATTCTTTCTCTAAATGTGCTATATGGTATTATCCTTATGGTACATCAACAGCTGGTCTTATAGAAAATAATTTTATTTATAACACTGGTTATTGTGCAATTGATGTTGGTGCAACAAATGTAATAGTAAGAAATAATTTCATAGATTCGTTTTGTATAACTACTTCAGATGGCGGCGGTATATATTCAGGTTCAGCTAGTGGTTATCCAAATCAGACATTTAATGCAAATATAATTCTAAATGGTATAGGAGCATTTGGCGGTATACCATTACCAGCAACTTATGGCGCCGCAATGGGTATATATGAAGACTTTGGCTCAAGCGCTGGCGTAATAGTTACTAATAATACTATTGCTTATTGTAGATCTGGAGGTATTTTTGATCATGCAAGTCAAAATATGACTATAATAGGTAATACGGTATATGCTTGTGATGAAGGAGTTCATTTTCAAGAAACTCCAGGTATTGGGTTAGCAATAAGAAACATTACAATGAATAATAATAAATTTATTGCTATATCCTCTACTCAATATACTATGTATGCAAGAACAAATAGTAATACTGCTGATTTTAATTTATGGGGCACATTTGATTATAATTACTATGCGAGGCCCATATCTGAAGGATCAACTATAGAAGAAGTTCATGGAACAAATAATTGGACTCCTGTAAATAAGACAGTCGCGCAGTGGATAACCCTTGCTGCACAAGATTCTCATTCATATGCAAATATGGGCGGCAGTATTACTAATCCATCACAGCTTCATTTTATATACAATGAAACAAGCTCGCCAAAATCATATATACTATCTACTACAATGAAAGATGTAGCAAACACGTCTTATTCAGGAACAATATCATTAGCATCATGGACATCACTAATACTTATCGGGCCTATAGGATCTACTGTAACACCATCATCGCCATCATTAACCCAATCGTTGACGCCAAGTAAGACGCCAAGTTTAACGCCAAGTAAGACGCCAAGTTTAACGCCAATACTAACCCAATCATTAACACCAAGTAAAACACCAAGCATATCGATAAGTAAGACTCCAAGTAAGACGCCAAGTTTAACTCCAAGTAAGACTCCAAGTAAGACAATATCTGTTATATCTTCAGGTAGATATATAGCAACTGCCGCTAATGGAGGAAGTGACAGTAACACAGGAACATCTGGTTCGCCATGGCTTACTCTTTCTTACGCATGTGCTCATAGTGTTTCAGGTGATATAATTCATGTAAGGGCAGGAACATATGCGCTTACTTCTAGTGTTACTGTACCTGTTGGAATAAGTATAGAAGGGGAAGGTCCCACAACGGCGCCTACTTCAATTATTACATCAAATATTTCTGCTCAATATTCATATACTTTAAAATTAAATTCAGGGTCCGAGGGTACTAATGGTAATCAGCATATTTCCAATATAAAAATGGATGGTCTTAATCTTACAGGATGGGCTGCTATAGGTATAAACGCTAGGAGTAATGTAAAGATATATAATTGTACATTTATTAATTTTTATGGAGAGGGGGTTATGTTTAATGGTGGTACTGCTTATTTAAACAATGCGCCTGGAACATATCCTACTGGAAATGAATTCCATGATAATATTGTAACTAACTGCTCGTATTATAATGGCGGAGATGATTACGGTTCTGGTAATTTAATGATAGGTGGGCAGAGTGGAATGCTTATCTATAATAATAGTATTGTACAAACAGGAAGGGGAACGGGATTAAACGGTTATTGTATTAAGCATTATAGTGGTGGTTACAATAAAGGCATTAAACTTTATAATAACTATCTTGAGACAGCTCCTGCTGCTGGCCCAGAACCTGCTTATGCTTGGGGATTTGTACTTGAGCAATGGGCTATGCGTGGTGGTTGGGAAATATATGGAAATACAATAAAAGGATGTTTAGATTTATCTAACGCAATGAAGGGTGCATATTCATTTGCTGTTGATATCCACGATAATACTTTTGGATATGATACACAGCCTCTTGGTTTAGATACTGAAGGTGACGTTGCGATACGATTTGAATTGAATATGGAGCGATCAAATATTTATAGGAACCGCTTCAAAAATTCAATGGCTAGTATTTATATAAGTTGTGGAAGTAGTTTTACATTAAGAGATTTATATATTTATTATAATATATTTGAAAATCTGGGGAATAATCTTAGCGGACATGGATGGGCATTGAGATTCAACACATATACAGCGAACGATTTATCAAACACAGTTACTAATTGGAATTTCTGGAATAACGTGATGATTGGTGGCGTTTCTAATTCAACAGCATCAGGTATTCAATTACCTCATGGTGTAGCATCAAACTTTAGTATAAGAAATAATATAATTGAAAATTTTGATCAAGGACCCGTTCAATTGCCACAATATGGAACGGCTACTTCTATTTCCATTGAAAATAATGTCTTTTATAACAATGGAAATAGCAACAATCCAACTGGAGGTATATCATATACAAATGCCAATAATTTAAAGGTTAATCCATTATTTGTTTCAGCCACAGATTTTCATTTACAGGCAGGATCGCCAGCTATTAACACAGGTATAAGCGTCGGTTTGACGACAGATTATGCTGGCAATTCTGTAAGTAGTCCGCCTGAAATAGGGGCATATGAATATGTTGGTATAATACCATCTCAATCATTAACACCAAGTAAGACGCCAAGTATATCGATAAGTAAGACGCCAAGTTTGACGCCAAGTTTGACGCCAAGTAAAACGCCAACTTTAACACCAAGTAAGACAATATCCGTTATATCTGGAAATGTACATTATGTAAAAAATACAGGTAACGATTCTAATAGCGGTTTGTCGGATGCGTTAGCGTGGCAGACTATAAATAAAATTAATAATCATAATTTTGTCGCAGGTGATCAGATTTTATTTAATCGCGGTGATGTATGGAGAGAGCAATTACGGTTTCAATCTGTGAATGGTACATCTAGTAGTAGAATTACAATTGGAGCTTATGGATCTGGAAATAAACCTAAGTTATTAGGAAGTGTAAATGGTGATGTTAACGGTTATTGGACATCATTGGGAAGTAATAAATGGGCATCGCCAAGTAATAGTTTTTCGTCAGAATCATTTATTTTATTTTATGACACTAATTTAGCTACCTCCAAAGCTAGTATAAATAAAACCAGTTCATCAGCATTAACCGCCAATTGGGATATGTGGTATGATCCTGTTGGTCGAAGAGTTGTGGTATATCAAAGTAATGGCAGTCCTGATACGCAAGCAAATGGTATTGAAATAGCTGGTATTTTTAATATAACCACGCAGGGCAGTGTACTTACAATCAATTGGTGTAATTATATTACAATTGACAATATAGATGTTAGATATAGTAATGAATCTGGATATAATATGTGGGGTGAAAATATAGGCAACGGGACATGTACATATATTACATATTCAAACTGTGAATTACATTACACATGGGATAAAGGTTATAATCTTGTTTACGGTGATAACATATTGTTAGATCATTGTATTGCGGATCATTGTGGATATATTGGATATAATCCTACCGAAGCTGAAACCGTATATTCATGGGGAGAATCGGTATGGGTTCAATTAATAACCAACCCAACTGTACGTTATACTGAAATAGCCTATCCGCATAATAATGGAATCGATATATGGGGTTGTAGTAATGCATTAGTAGAAAATTGTTACTGTCATGATGTAGATACGGTTGCAGGTGAGTATGCCGCTTTCGGTGGGCTTTATGAATCGGGTGTATATATCGACGGAACAGACAATGTGACAATTAGATATAATAATATTAAAAATCTTCCAGTAGGTATAGCAATTGGAGCAGAAACTCCATCATATACTTCAAATAATATATTATGTTATTATAATATTGCCATTAATAATGACCAAAATTATGATGTAAATTGTACTCAAGCAGTAAGTAATATTGTTACTAATCTAAAATTTTATAATAATATTTCCTACAATGATGTAAATCAGTTATACAAAAGATCCAATTGGTCAGGTTTTTGGATTCAATATTGTACTACTGTTGATTTTAAAAATAATATAATTTATAATAAATTATCTGGAGCAAATTATCTATGGAGAATATATGCAACTGCATTAAGCGTAACCAGTGATTATAATGATTTTTATTTAACAACTGCATCTCAAAGTTATCAATTTGGAAATAATTATTATGGCGCTCTTACAGCATATAAAACAGGAAGTGGACAAGAAAGTCATTCTATATCTACTGACCCGCTCTTTGCGTCATCAACTGATTATCATTTACAATCAAATTCTTTGGCTATCAATGCAGGAGTACATATTAGTACTCCAGTGATATTAACAGATTATGATGGAATTACTATAGGTAATCCACCAGAAATAGGAGTATATGAATATTAATATTTAAATAACAAAATGGGAGACATTAAAATAAAAATAACTGACATTACAATACCTAACGACTTTAATATATTTTATAAAGCAGGTATTACTCCATATCCTTTTGATAGTGGATATACTGACTATGGTGTTATATTTAGTGGAGGAACAGAAACCATAGATTTAATTGGGGATTTTATTTATGGCGAAGAATATTGGATCATGGGAAAAGAAGTGTTATATCCAGAACGATGGATGGTTAAAAATATATTAATAAATGATGCAATCGCTTACCAATGAATGTGATATGAGCCCTCAAGTACAAATGAGTTTAGGAACTAATTATTCGTTTAATGTTGTTGCATACGCAGTACATAGTGGAGGTAATAGATTAATTAGGCTTTCAACAGCGGACATTATATTAACGGTAGATGCCATAGAAACAATATTACAAACAGGAGCGCCATTAGATAAAACGGGTCAAAGTTTTACTGGAACGCTAGCAGGAGGATCAACATGGAATATGAACGATATAGGAGAAGTTACATTTAGAAATGCTGTAGCTGATGATTCTGATACTATGATATGTTATTAAAAAACAATATAGGATAATAATTATATAATAACTAAAAAAATAATGCCACTTCAAGTAACCATAATAGTAAATCCATCAAACACAGAGGCAGGCAGCTTTGATATTTATCAATTTATATATGATAGTAATGGCGATCCACAAGCTGATCCCTTTTTATTAGAATCTAATGTGCCGATATCAAGTTTAATTGATCCTGGATATATTGTTATAGTAGATGAAAACGCATATGGAATTAGACTAGTAAGTAATAATGATCGTGGTTTTGATTGTGAAGTAACATCTATAGATGAATTTTTTTCAAATGTAAAAATTGTTAATAATTTTCCTCCACTATATGGAAATATTAGTATAACTGGAGCGGCATTTGGGGGTTATTCATTAACTCCTCCGCCGCCACAAAACGCGTCTCCATATTATTATCGTATAGATACAGGAACCACAGTAGAAGATACAGCAAGCGTGGATATTAACAATGAGTCTATTAATACATTATCATATGTATTAACAATTAGAGATAGTGAGTCGTCATCGTCTTTCATTTATTCTAGCGACATTCCTCCAACTACTGGTATAACTATTAATATCGATAATACATTTTTATCATCTGCTAGACAATATGTGATATCATTGGGAACATATATGTTGCCGTCAAAAACGCCATCAAAAACGCCGTCATTAACACCATCATTAACACCAAGTATAACAATCACGCCATCATTAACACCAAGCATAACGATTACTCCATCATTAACACCAAGCATAACGATTACGCCAAGTTTAACGCCAAGTAAAACGCCATCATTAACGCCAGGCGAAACACCTTCAATAACACCAAGTGAAACGCCTTCGTTAACGCCAAGTGAAACACCTTCGTTAACGCCAAGTGAAACACCAAGCATAACGCCAAGCGAGACTCCGACGCCAAGTATGACGCCATCATTAACGCCAAGCGAGACTCCGACGCCAAGCATGACGCCATCATTAACGCCAAGCAAGACTCCAACGCCAACAATAACGCCATCAACATCACCGCCGCCAGTAGGTAATTTTATTCTAGATTCAGCATATGGCATCAAATTTTCTGGTGTAACTGGAACTGGAATACCGTCATTTAGTTATCCAGTAACAAGTGGGAATACAACATTAACATATACGGGAACGATATCTGAACAAGATTTATCGGTAGAAGTATATGGAAATCCAGCTCCAAGCGGAGATAAATATTTGATACTAAGGGTTAATGGTTCTCAAATTGATACTGAAACGATTACTAATGGAGATACAACTGAGACAACTAGCGTGACTAAATCACTTCATTTGACAGAGACAAGTGCACCGACGGAGATTATTATTAGAATAAATAATAGTGTATAACAAAGAGATTAGAAAAAATTTAATACATATTTATAAGAAATGAGTTTTTTACAAGCAAATAGTTCAGGAATTTTACCAGCAAGAATTACCAATTACGGTAGAAAAAAAATTGCGCAAGGTAATTTTAATATTGCATATTTTCAAATCGGTGATTCTGAATTTGATTATACGTTTTCCGAATTTGATGGTTTAAATAATCCACCACAAAAAGTGCTTATGCCTCTTGATAAAGATTCTCAAGTAAAATATCCATATAAGGTCTCAGAATCTACATTAACAGGAACAACATATGGAATTCCATTACAATTTTCAGAAACAAAAATAGTTACAAATAATATGGGCCCAGCAGGCTATGTTTCCGAATATATCGCGTTTGATAGTGGTACGGGAGCTGGAACAAGAGTTGTAACCCCATATCAAGTTGTTGGTATATCACAAATAAATGGGTCAAACCAAATAGCCGTTTCAGACGGAACAGTGTTTAATGATACAGAGTATATTACGATCATAATGGATTATTTGGGGTCAAATGATGTAATAAGAGCCAGTACAACATCTTTAGTTTATAAAATAACAGGAATTGCAGGTAATGTATTATCATTAGATAGAAATATGCCAAATTTATCATCTTTAGGTTCTATAGATGTTACAATTATATCCAATGAATATTCAGGAAATACATTAGTGTGCGGTGAAATTGTAAATAATGAGGAACAACAAAACTCATGGAATTTGGCAAATGTTTGGAGTAAAAAACCAGCTGGTTTAGATGTTACTACAGAAGACGAAAAATTATCAGGATATACAAGTAATGTTTTTGTATCAACAAAAGAATTTTTTGGGTATAATACATCGTCAGGACAAACAAGTAATACAGGAACGACTATTACAAATTCCTTTGGAGACGCTATTATGGTATTACCAGAAGAACAACATTCTTTAAGTATTTTACATTTTTCTAAGCCCGGAAATATTTTAATTGATCCATATCTAGCATTTAAATATGAGGATTATATCGCGCATTCAACGGTAGATGATATTGAATATTTTCAAGTTTATATTCCTTTTATGCATTATGATAGAAATACCGGAACAACTATTGGCGGTCTATTTTTAATGGATTCAACAGATTATTACATTAATTCATCGGCAATGGATACCCGAAATAATCAAATGAAATATAGGTATTTACTAGATGAAAATAACAATAGAGTCGGTAAGATTTTTGTAAATCATAAAGTCATTGTTTTTGATGATCAAGAAATAGTTGCAATATTAGATTATAAATCAAATAGAAGATATACATTACCAATTCCAAGAATTTCATTGGTTCCAACAGATTCAAAATGTGATGAAAATCACGATTTAACTCCATTATTAGGTGGAACGGGAGATACTGTTTTTGTTACTTATCTTCTTCAATATAGTAGTGAATTACAATACAATGGTTTACATTGTAATCATTATTCTAAAATTGTGGGAACAGAGCAAACTGGAGATGTTTCAATTAAATTTGGAGATAATTGTTTTACATTTATGAAGACATCATTTGCTGATAGTACAAATGGGTATATCGCAGACGCATTTAAAATTTTAGTACAAAAAGTCGCCACAGGTCAACAGCCAGATCCTACATTATGGAAAATTATAGATTTTACGAGTCAAATACCTAATTATGGCGGAGGTATTATCGATCCTGATGATTTAAGAAATGCAAGATTCATTATAACTAATACGGATTATGAAGGCGGCTCGTCATATGACTTAGAAAGCTATATTGGGTCATTACCTGATGAACCATCTACCTTACCTGAATTTGGCGATGAGCAACCATTTACAGGTAGCGTTAAATTAGTAAGAGCGTCAGATATTGAAGTATTAAGATTTTTGGTTAATTTGCCTTCAACTGATTTTATGACAACCCAAAATCCGTCATATGTTTCAGGCGTTCCTAAAAGATTTACTGAAGTCGCTTTGTTAGATGAGAATAAATATGTGTTGGTTATGGCAAAGACATCTAGCCCTGTGGTTAGAGTGGGCACACAAGTAGTGGCAGTTAAAATTGACATCTAACTCTTTACAAAATAAAAAATATTCATTATCTATTGATTTATATACTGAATTAAATGGAAAATGAATTAAAATTGAGAAATAAACCTAAGATTCTCGGATTAGATATTTCAACAAAAGTAATCGGTTGGGCGATATTTGATATGAATACTTCTACATTGCTAGAAGCAAGTCATTTTAGTCCCAAGATTAAGCCTGAGCCCGAAGATAAAATTGAGATTCTCGTTCGGAAAGCCGAAGCGTTTAAACATCATCTTGAAAAATATAAGGATTATGGTATTGTGAGAATTATAATTGAAGAACCAATTTTGCAATCCAATAACATATATACTGTTGGAACACTTATAAGATATAATTCAATGATTCTTAAAGAATGTTGGGATATCTTTGGTATTGTTCCCTCATTTATTAGCACGTATAACGCCCGCAGATTCGCCTTTCCTGATTTGTTTCGTGATAATGGTAAAGGAAAAAATGTATTATTTGGTGGTTTTCCAAAAGATACAGATAAAAAACATGTGATTTGGGAACATGTTAATACCATTTGTCCAGAAGTTAATTGGATATATGACAAAAATGGAAAGCTCAAAACCTCAAACTATGATATCAGTGATTCCATCACCTGCATTATTGGGCATATAAACATGTTAAAAGCGTCAAAATAATTGTATATTTTAATGTTTATTTCTTTTAACATACCTATTAGTGTAACTGCAAAGAGGTTGTAAATTGGTATGATGATTTAAATTAATAACATCTTCAATTGTTATAGCGGATGAAATAGGAATTATATGATCTAAATCCCACCCATAATTAATTTCGCCATTATATTTACCATGATTTTCCCAAGTCATCCAATCTTCAAATTGTGATTCAATATGATTTTTAAATTCTTCAAAGGAGCATCCTAATATTTCAACTGTTTTATTTGGCTTCTTAAAACCATTTTGTCTAAAACATATAGCAATACTACTTCTAACGCAACTAGATAATTTGAATATAGGATCTTTTTTAATTCTTTCCCTTCTTTTTTCATTTAAAGTTTTTTTATTAGATTTTCGATATTCTTTTTTTTGTTCTTTTATAGTTTCTTTATGTTTTTCTTGATAAATTTTTATAATGTCTTTATTTTTTCCATAATATTCTTTTTTATATATTTTCTGTTTTTCTTTTATTTTTTCTTTATTAGCTTCACGATATTTTCTTTGGGCTTCTTTTATTTCTTCTTTATTTTCAATATAATGTTTTTTTCTAAGTTCATCGATTCTTTCTTTATTCTTTTTATCATATAATTTGCGGCGTTCTATTTTATGCTCTTTTCTTTTTTTGTTTCTTTTAATTTTTTCTTCTTCAATTATTTGGGCGTTTTTTTCTATATATTCTTTTCGTTTTTCTCTATTCTTTTCTCTGGTTTTTTTATTATACTCTTCTTTATATTTTTCATGAGTTTTTTTACAATATATACTAACTTTTTCTTTATTATTTCTATTCCATTCCGTCTTTTTTTCTTTTATTGATTCTTTATTTTTTTCGTAATATTCTTTTCTTAATTCTTTATTTTCTTCACGATATTTTTTTGTTTGATTTTTTATTTTTTCTTTATTTTTTTCGTGATATTCTTTCTGATATTTTTTAGTATGTTCTTTTCTTTGTATTTTTTCTTCATCTGTTAATGTATTATATTCCTTTTTTTCTTGTGACATCATAATTCTTTATTTTTAAAATAATCGATTATTAATCTTTCAATGAAAGCCGATTTGTTGTTCGTTTCTTCGTCTACTTTCTTTATCAGTTCTCTTGAGATAGTGATTCCCAATTTTCCTTTTTTGTCTTCTGTTTTTAATTTTGGTCTTCCCATAATATGTTTTATTTAATAATAAATATCACGAAAATTTAAAAAATCCGATATAAATCCGATTTTTTACAATTATTTTATGTATATTTGATTTGTCATTTGATTAATTATAATTTTGTTTTTAAAAGAGCGGGAAGTTGGTGTCTTCCCGCTTTTTTTATCGTATATTTTTTTTTCTCATTTCTTTTTCATATATTTGTGCCATTATGATCGAATCCATGGTAGAATATGAACCGATAATTGATATACTTGAAGATATTTTCGGGAATTTTAAGAGTCATAACGAATCCGCAGGTCAACTAAGCGTAGATTGTCCTGTGTGTTCTTATGAAATAAAAGGTCTTGATAAAGGAGACGGTAAAGGAAATCTCGAAATAAATTACCATCAAGGGATATATCACTGCTGGTCATGTGGAGAAACCCACGACACGCATGGAAGATTACATTGGTTAATAAAAAAATACGGATCACGTCAACAGCTCAAGAAATTCGATTTATTAATGCCTGAAGAGACAGGTGAAGTACAAAAGAAAATATATGAGAGAGTAAGATTACCAAAAGAAAATATTTTATTTGAAACAGCAAGTGCAGGTATAAAATTAACCCATCATTATAAAAAGGCATACAATTATCTCAAACAACGAAATGTGACTGATGAGATGATTAAAAGATATAGGATTGGTTTTTGTTATCAAGGTAAGTACGCTAATAGAATCATTATTCCATCATATGATGCGGATGAAATTTTAAATTATTTCGTTGCCAGATCATACTTACCGAATTCTTATAGGAAATATGATAATCCTAAAGCAGAAAAACAAATAATAATTTTTAATGAATATCTCATCAATTGGAGCGAGCCAATATACCTGGTGGAAGGGCCCTTCGATAGTATATTTGTTCCTAATTCAATCCCAATGTTAGGTAAAAAGTTAAGTGATTTGTTATTTGACAGATTATATGAAAGGGCGAAGAAAATTATTATTGTTCTCGATGGGGACGCCCATGAAGACGCAAAAAAACTATATTATAGATTAGATGGAGGGAGATTGTTTAATAAAATTTGGATAACTAAACTTCCAGTAGATAAAGACATAGCCGACCTCTGCGGGGATTTAACAGAATATCCGCCATATCAATTTAATTAATTATTATGACAATGAAAAACTACAAAGAATTAATGAACGAAAGATATGATTTATATTTTTCTCTAAGATTTCGTCCCGAACAAAGAAATTAATTATATAACAATGGAAACAGCAAAAGAATTAGCTTTTAAAGCGTGGAGAGACGCAACAGAAGGTAAAATACCAACCAAGGAGCATTTTGAAAACTGGTGGTCTCAATGGGTTTATGTTAAAGATCATAAAGATAGTTTAGAACCGAAGCATAATGTTTATGTTGATGGCCATCGATATATAAAATTAGATTAATAAAATATAAAATGGAAACGAACTTAAAATTTAGAGTGTATTATGATGACAGTATTGATAATGTGATTATCGATATTGCAAAAAGATTAGAACAATTTGGATTAAGAATAAAATGGATTCAAGCCGAAAATGACGGCTTTGATGACTACGAGATAGAAAAAATAGAATAAAAGTAGTAAAATTACTACTTTAAAGAAAAAGATAGATATTTATATAATATGGGAAGAATTAAGATTGATGATAGAAAAAAGAAACGGAAAATTTCGGTTTCAATAGATCCTGAAATTATTGTTTTGTTAAAAGAAAAATCTATTAACACATCTTCTCTAATAAATAAACTATTAAAGAAGTATATTGAAAATGGAAACAAAAATTTGTAATAAATGTGGAAACAATAAAGAAATTATAGAGT
>Ga0315278_10001061_pt1 | contig 23797 bp, 24 predicted proteins | sample YL17G06_0_MG_FD_203880 | JGI IMG/M metagenome (GOLD analysis project Ga0315278, IMG submission 203880) | Sediment microbial communities from Yellowstone Lake, YNP, Wyoming, USA - YL17G06_0 | ecosystem: Environmental > Aquatic > Freshwater > Lake > Sediment | place: USA: Wyoming | collected... | reverse complement strand
GAGCGCGAGCGCCACGTCCACCGCCGGGATGCCGGAGAGCAGGATGGTCCACGCCCAGGTGAGCCCGCGCGCATACCTTGCAAGGCCCGCCGGGAAATCGCCTTCGCGCTCCAGCCGCGAGATCTTCTCGACCAATGGCGTGCGGCCGGGCAGGAGCGTGCGCCCGAAGAGCCACGCGCCGGCGAGGAAAGCGAGCGCCGGGCCGGCGAGCGCGAGCTGCGCGAGGACGCGGAGATCGATCCAGGCGGCGCCGATCGCGGCGACCGCCGCGAGCGCGGCGACCCATCCGGGCATGCGGGCCACCAGCGCGCCGACCGCGAGCATGGCGAGGAACGCGACCATCACGGCGCGGCTGTCGCTGACGATGGCAAGGTGCAGCGCAAGCGGGCTCGCGCACGCGAGGAGCGTGAGCGCGATCCGCACTGCCCGGGTCCGGGGCGGCGCAGCGGGCCGCCGCGCATCACGCCTTGCGGTGCTCGCCAACGTGGCGCGCGAGACTGCGCAGGGTGGCGAAGATGTCGCGGTTCGCCTCGTCGTCGGCGCGCAGCTCGACCCCGTACTGCTTGCCGATCGCAAGCGCGATCTCGAGCATGTCGATCGAGTCGAGGCCGAGCCCCTCCCCGTAGAGCGGCGCCTCGGGATCGATCGCCTCGGCAGGCGTCTCGAGGTTCACGGCCTCCACGACCAGGCGTGCGATCTCGATTTCGAGGGGGGTCTTGACGGTCATTGCGGGGTCAACTCCATGCAGCCGCAATTCTACGTGACCGTAGGGGAATTGTGGCGGTGCGGCAGCACCCTCTCAGAGCGTGGCCGGCCGGATATTCTCCCGGCGCCGGCGCATCGCCGCAAGGGTGCGGCGTGGGCTCAGCGCGCTGAAGAAGTAGTAGATCAGCTGGAAGACTCGGATCCGGGCGCGCACGCCATTCGCGCGATAGATGTCGCCGGCGAGAAATGAGGTCAGGCCGTCCACGACGCCGAGCACGTTCTTCGGACCCATCAGCAGGTCGCGCATCGCTGGCGTGGTGATGCGGTAGATGAACCACGAGAACGTGCGGATCCCGCGCCGCACGTGGCGCTCGTAGCGCGCGAGCGCGCGCGTTGACCCCACCGGGTCGCGCAGGGCTGCGTCCACGGCCTCGGCGCCCGTGAATGCGCTGGACATGGCGAGGTAGACTCCCGAGGAGAAGACCGGGTCCACGAACGCGTAGGCGTCGCCGACGATCAGGTAGTTCGCGCCCGTGCAGCGCGTCGCCTGATAGCTGTAGTTGCCGGTCGCAGTCACCGGCGCAATGCGGCGCGCCTGCGCGAGCCGCTCGGCAAGCGCCGGGCAGAGCGCGATCGTTTCGTCGAGGAACTGCTCGAGCGAATCCTTGCGCCGCTTGAGGTAGTAGGGCCAGCACACCGCGCCCACGCTGGTGATCCCGCGCTGCAGCGGGATGAACCAGAACCAGCCGTGGTCGAACCAGTAGATGCTGATGTTGCCCTCGTCCTCTCCCGGGGACCGCTGCGCGTTCTCGTAGTGGCCGTAGAGAGCCACGCTGGCGTGTTTCGGGTTCGCTTCCTTGATCCGGAGCAGGCCCGCGAGGAAGGTGTCGCGACCCGAAGCGTCGACGAGGAATCGCGCGCGCCATTCACGCACGCCCTGCGGCGCGCTGGTTTCTGGCCCGCTGGTTTCTGGCCCGCTGGTTTCATTCCCCCGCGCGCGCACGCGCACCTCGTCGCGGCCGAAGTCGACCTGCTCGGCACGCGTCTCCTCGAGCACCTCGACGCCTTTGCGCGCCGCATTGCGCAGCAGGAGGTGGTCGAGGTCGGCGCGGTGCACCTCGAAGCCGCTCGGCAGGGACTTATCGAGCGCCTGGCGGAAGTAGAACGTCTCCGCCTTGCCGTGATACATGGAGCTGAACTGCGCGCCGTTCTTCACCAGGCCGATCTCCCGTACTTCCTCGAGCACGCCGAGCCGCTCGAACAGCGGGTTGTTGTGCGGGAGCAGGGACTCGCCGATGTGGAAGCGCGGGTGGCGGTCCTTCTCGAGCACCACGACCTTCCAGCCGCGCTCTGCGAGCAGCGCCGCGATGGTCGAGCCTGCCGGCCCGCCGCCGATCACCACGACGTCGCAGCGGTGAGGTGCGTCAGTGCTCATGCTTGACCGTGACTCCGAACCGGGGAACGAAAGGCGACCAACGACGGACGAATTATAGCCACCGCCGCGCCGCCAGCACGGGCAGGCGCGCGATGAACCCGATCATCAGGCGCGCGTGCATCCAGGTGAGCAGCGCGTTGTCGCGGACGTACTTGAAGTGCGACACGCCGCCCTCCTCGGGGCGCAGGTAGCGGACCGGCGCCGGCCTGTTCACCGGCTGCACGCCGGCCCAGGCGAGCTTCACGACCGCCTCGGGATCGAAGTCGAAGCGGCGCATGAAGGGCGTGCGCGCCATCACGCGCACGAGCGGCGCGATTGGGTAGACGCGGAAGCCGAACAGCGAGTCGCCGATGCCGCTCCAGAGCGTCTCGAGATTCGCCCACCAGTTGGAGATCTTGCGGCCGCGCACGCGTAACGTGGGCGCGGCCGCGTCGAACACCGGTACGCCGAGGATCATTGCCTCAGGTGCGGCGCGCGAGGCGGCCATGAATTCCGGGATGAGGGCGGCCGGATGCTGGCCGTCGGCGTCCATCGTCAGCACGTAGGTGAAGCCCGCCGCCGCCGCGGCACGAATGCCGTGAAGCACTGCGGCGCCTTTGCCCGAGTTGACGGCGAGCTCGAGCAAGCGCAGCCCGGGATCCGCGGCCGCGAGCGGCGCGAGGCGCTCGCGACTGCCGTCAGTGCTGCCGTCCATTACGACCCAGACGGGGTTCCAGTGCGCGCGTGCCGCGCGCACCGTCTCCACCAGGATCGGGCCGGTGTTGTAGCTCGGGATGAGGACGAGTTGCGTCGTCGAGGCGTGCATCGCCGGCGGCGCGCCCGCGGCGCTCACGCCGCGCGCGGCTTGATGGCGCGGTACTCTGAGAAGACGCCCAGCTCGACGTGCCGCGAGACTTCGGCGAAGCCCGCAGCGGCAAGCGTGCCCATCACCGCCTCGGGCGGCACGCAAGCCTCGATCGTGTCCCAGTAATAGCGCATGAGTCGCGGGCTGTCGTCGGTGCGGGCGATCACCCGCGCGAGCAGGGGCACGAACCCGCGCATGTACGCCTTGAGGACCGCAGTGCCGAGCCGGCTCGCTGGCCGCGTGATCTCGAGGATGCAGGCAACCCCGCCGGGCGCCAGGACGCGGTGAAACTCGCGGAATGCGACCTCGAGGTCGGAGATGTGCCGCAGCGCATAGCCCATGCTGAGGAAGTCGGCGCAGCCGTCGGGGAGCGGGATCGATTCCGCCGCGCCCTCCAGCAATCGCACGCCCTCCGGGAGGGCCGCGTTGTCCCGCATGCCCGCGCTCGGGTCCACGCCGGTCACCGCGCGCGGGTCGCCCACGATCCGCGCCGCCTCGCGCGCGACGAGTCCCGTGCCGGTGCCGACGTCCACCACGCGCATGCCCGGCGCGAGGCCCGCGCGCAGGAGCGCCTGCCGCCGGTACCACGGTCCGGTGCCGAACGCCATCGCGCGCTCGACGCGCTCGTAGTCGGCGGCGGTGCGGTCGAAGATGTCGCGCACCCACCCGCGTCGCTCCGCCTCGCTCGCGAAATACGCCTCGAGCGGCGGATGCGGCGCGTGGACCGGCTCGGGCTCGTTCGTCAGCGCCATGCGGCCTCCGCAGCGTGCCGCTGCGCGCGGCTACTCGTCATCATGGGCGGTCCTTGACAGCTCGGCGCGGAAGTAGGCCTCGACATCCGCGACGAGCGCCTTGGAATCGTCGCGCGGCGCGAACCGGCTGCCGAGCCGCACCCGATAGACGAGCGGGAATTCGGGCATGCGCAGGAGCGGCCAGCCCTTGCGCATATAACGGGTGTCCGTCTCGATGATGACGGTCTGGACCGGCGCCCCGGCCAGGCGCGCGATCGGCGCGAAGCCGGTCTTGAACGCGTTTACCGGCGCCTGCACGGTGCGCGTGCCTTCGGGGAAGAAGAGCACGTGCTGCCCGGCGCGGAGCGCTGCGATCGCCTTGCGCATCATGTGCTTGGGCGCGTCTCCCGGGATGTAACCGGCGAGCCGTGCACCGCCGCCGAGAAACGGGTTGTGGAGGATTTCGGATTTCATCACGCACGCCGCTCGGGGCAGGCGCGAGACGATCAGCATCGCGTCGAGATAGGTCGGATGATTCGGCGCGATCACGGCCGGGGGGCCGTTCCGGAGGGCGTCCAGCGCGCGCAGGTCGCAGCGCGCGAGCCCGAGGAGGTTGAGCAGGCCGACGAAGAACCGGAAGAGCCCCATTATGACCCGCTGGCCGAGCGCGGTCCCGATGGGGCGCGGCAGGAGGACGTACAGGATCGGGCCGACCGCGGTGTAGATCAGCCCGCCGACGCCGAACACGGCGAGCGCCACCCCGAACGCGCAGCGCTCGTACAGGCCGCGCAGCAGCGGCGCCGCGCGCTTCTGGGAGAACGTGCCCGCCTGGCCGGTCATCAGTCGTCCGATTCGACCATGGTGGCCGACTGGCCGAAGACGTACGCGACGCCGATGCCGGCGAGGACCGCGGACCGGGTCTTCACGAGCGGACTGGCGTCGAAGACCGCGCCGTGCAGATCGAAGGCGCGCAGGAACCCGCCCACCCAGATGCGGTTGAAGCGCCTGTTCAGGCTCAAGGTGACCTGCGTGCCGCTGTAGCCGCCAGACGCGCTGTAGGCCGGCCGGTCCGCGGTCGCGAACTGCGGGTCGACTTGATAGTAGTAGGCGTTGTAGCGGCGATCGGCGAACAAGGGCCCGGCCTGGATGCCGAAGCGCCAGCCGCCGCCGGGGCCGGCGTTGCGCATGAAGTAGTCGATCACCGGGTTGAAGACGACGCCGACGTACTCCGGGTTCAGTCCGTCGATCGCAAACGCCGCTCGCACCGGGATCTGCAGCGAGAGCTCGTTGGTGCGTCCGGCGTTTTCCCAAAGCTTCACCTTGAGCAGTGGCCCGAGCTCCACGGTGGGTTCGAGGTCGGGCATGCCCTGGCGCGCGACGTTCCTGTCGCTCGGCGCAGGCTGGCTCGCGTTGGCTGACAGGTCGAGTTCGAAGCGCTCGCGGTCGAGCAGCAGCAGGGCCGCGAGGCCGTGCCGGTCGTCCATCTTCAGTACTTCGCCGCGGTAGCGGACGTACGGGAACGGGTACACGTAGCCGCGCGACTGGTCCGAGCCCCGGTAGTCCGGCAGCCACATGGGGAAGGCGCCGGCGCCGAGCTCCCACAGTGGCCGCTGCTCGGCGCCGGCGCCGGGCGCATGGAGGAGGGCGCAGAGCGCAAGGATCGCGAGTACGGTTGAATGCATCGTGTCGTGCGGTACTGCTTCGCGCGCGAGTCCGCGCGCGCCGAGTCTAGCAGCGCCCGGCGACCGCCGCGACTGCGCCGCACGTAAAATGCGCACGCCGATGTCCGCCCCGATCGCTCTCGCCCCAAGCCTGCGACCCGCGCCGCGACCGTGGCGCCCGACCCCCGCGGTGCAGGCGTCGGCCGCGCTGCACGCCGCCGGCGCGGCGGCGCTGGTCGTCGTCCCGGCGGCGTGGCCCTGGGTGCTCGGCGGGCTCGTTGCGAATCACGCGGCGCTCGTCGCCGCCGGGCTCCTGCCGCGCAGCCGCACGCTCGGCCCGAACGTCACGCGGCTGCCGGCGGCCGCGGCACGGCGCAGGGAGGTCGCGCTCACGTTCGACGACGGCCCCGATCCCGAGGTCACCCCGCGCATGCTCGACCGGCTCGACGAGGCCGGCATGACGGCGACCTTCTTCCTGATCGGCGAGCGGGCCGCACGGCATCCCGCGCTGGTGCGGGAGATCGTGCGCCGCGGGCACGCGGTGGAGAACCACAGCCATCGCCACTCGATGGCGTTCGCCTGCTACGGCCTCGGCCGCATGCGGCGCGACCTCGAAGCGGCGCAGGCGGCGATCGCCGACGCCGCCGGGGTGGCGCCGGTGTTCTTCCGCGCGCCGTTCGGGATTCGCAGCCCGCTGCTCGACCCGGTGCTCGCGCGCTGCGGCCTTCACTACGCCTCTTGGACGCGCCGCGGCTTCGACAACGTTGCGCGCGACCGGGCGCGCGTGTTCGACCGGCTCGCCCGGGGGGCCGCAGCGGGAGACATCTTTCTGTTGCACGACGGGACCGCGTCGCGCCCTCGCCCGAGTGCGGCGCACGCGCTCGAGGTCCTGCCCGAGCTCGGCGCCCGCCTAAGCGCGCTCGGATTGAGGTCGGTGACACTGCGGACCGCGTGCGCGGGTGATGACGCACCTTGAGCGCACGGCGCTCGAGGCGATCGTCGCGGCGGCGGGCCGCGCCTATGCGCCCGCCGGGCGCACGCAGATGCACTTCGCGCGCGGCAAGCTGCGCCACGATCCGGTCTTCCGCGCGATCCTCGCGCACGGTCTCGTTCCCGACGGCGCGCGCCTCGTCGACCTCGGCTGCGGACAAGGCGTGCTGCCGGCCTTCCTCGTCGCCGCGCGCGCCTGCTACGAGCGCGGCGAGTGGCCGACCGCCTGGCCGCCGCCGCCGCGGCTCGCGTCGGTACTCGGCGTAGACCTGCGGCGCCGCGCGATCGCCGCTGCGCGCGTCGCGCTCGGCGGGCGGGCAACGTTCGAGGTCGGCGACGTGAGGGACGCGGCGATCCCCCCGTGCGACGTCGTGGTGATCCTCGACGTGCTGCATTACCTGCCGCCCGACGATCAGGCGGGCGTGCTTGCGCGCTGTGCCGCCGCGCTCGCCGCCGGTGGCACGCTGCTGCTGCGGATCGGCGACGCCGACGCCGGCCTGCGCGCCCTGGTTACGCGCGTCACCGACCAGGCGATCACCCTGGTCCGCGGCGGATGGCCGCGGCTCTACACACGCGGGCTCAAGTCGTGGATTACGGTGGTTGAGCAGGCGGGCTTCCGCGTCGAGGCCGCGCCGATGAGCGCAGGCACGCCGTTCGCCAACGTCCTGCTCGTCGCGCGCCATGCATGACACGGCTGGACACTCGGCATCGAACTTGCGGAGTCGACACGGCGGCGGCGCACCAGGAAGCGAATCAATCGCTCCGTGGACCGCTAACTGCTTGCCTGCCGGGCGCGAAATGTCCCGGGTGTAATGCCCGTCTCGCGACGGAAGAACTTAACGAAATTCGTCGCTTCGTCGAAGCCGAGCTCCTCGCCGATGGCCGCGACAGGCAACAGGGAATGCGCCAGCAGGCGCTTCGCTTCCAGCACGATGCGCTGGGTCAGCATCGATTTCGCGCTCATTTCCGCCACTTCGACGGTGGCGCGGCTCAGGCTCTTTTGCGAGCATCCCAGATGGTTCGCGTACTGCGCCACGCTGTGCCAGCGTCGATATTCGCGCTCCACGGTCGTCCGGTACCGCCGGAACCGCTTTAACGCGATGGGTTCGATTCGCTCGTCCAAGGCCGGGCGCGCACGAACGAGATGCAGGCGAATCAGCAGCGCGTGGAGCTGACTGCGCAGCAGGGCGTTCACCGCGGGCGCGGCGGCGGGCAATTGCGCGTCGCCGGCCATGCGTTCGAACGCTTCGGTCAGCGCTTGCCGGGCGGCGCCCGCCGCCTGCACGTGCGTCGGTAGCGCCTCGACCTGGCGAAAGAACTCGAGCTCATCCAGTCGAAGGGCGGCTTCCCTCGGCTGCAGAACATCGGACCGGAAGATCAGCAGCCAGCCCTTCCAGCCCGTCAGATTGCCGAACCGATGCACCTGCCCCGGCTGCAGCAGCAACAACGAGCCCGCGGTGCATTCGAACGCCTCGAAATCCACCATGTGACGGTAGCGGCCCGCGGTCACATAGATCAGAACGTGGAAGTCGGCGCGCTCTGTGCGGCGCGGTCCGATCCGCCGCGCGCGGCGGCGGAGCGTGGCTACGGGGTACACCTCCACGTCGAGGCGATAGCCGGCCGGCGGCGTGTACTGCACCGGCGTGACCGGGCCGCGGCGCACGCGCCGCGGGGCTCGCGAGGTTTTCATGGTGTCCACTTTTTACCATGAGCGGCCGCGAATGTACCTCGAAGGAACGCGCGCGCTGCGACATCCTTCGAACCGAGCCGTGCATGCGGCCCCAGGCGAGATCGGACCCCGCCGCAACCCATAACCAGGAGAAGGAACATGACCATGAAGCGAGTCACCCAACTCGGCTATCTCGGGATCGAAGTGAGCGACTTGCCAGGCTGGGAGCGATTCGCCACCGACGTGCTCGGACTGGCGACCAACGGCACCGGCGAGGACGGCACGCTGTTCCTGCGGATGGACGAGTATCACCACCGGCTCGCGCTCCATCGCGGCGGCCGCGACGACCTGGCCTATGCCGGCTGGGAAACCCGGGACGAAGCGTCGCTGCGGGCGATCGCCGCACGGCTGGAGTCGCAGGGCGTCGGCGTGACTTGGGGCAGCGCGGCCGAAGCACGGGAGCGCCGCGTCATCGGCCTCATCAAGCTGCGGGACCCGAGCGGCGTTGCCATCGAGGTGTACTACGGACCGCTGGTCGAGGCCGAGCGGCCCTTCCGATCGCCGCGCGCCATCGGCGGGTTCGAAGCCGGACATCTGGGCCTGGGCCACATCGTGCTGAGCGTGCACGACTACGAGGCGAGCCTGCGCTTCTACCGCGACGGCCTCGGCCTGCTGATCAGCGACTTCATCGAGCTCGAAATGGGCTCGGCGGGAAGCACCACGGTGGCGTTCTTCCACTGCGGACCGCGCCACCACTCGATCGCGATCGCACAATTTCCGGCCGCCAAGCGCCTGCATCACTTCATGCTCCAACTGCGCAACACGGATGACGTCGGCGCCACCTACGACCTCTGCCAGGATCAGTGCGTGCCGATCGTTTCCGGCCTCGGCCGGCACACGAATGACCACATGCTGTCGTTCTACGTGCAGACGCCATCCGGCTTCCAGGTGGAGTACGGCTACGGCGGGCGCGTGATCGACGACGAGGTCTGGGAGGTGCAGCTGCATCACGCGCCCAGCATCTGGGGTCATCGCCCGCCGAGTGCGATCCCCGTCGCGGCGCCGGCGGCGACGGCCTAGCGCTGTCGCGGGTCCGGCGACCGCGATCTCGCCGGCGGAACCGGGCACCGAGCCCGCGGTGCCCGGTTCGTCATCAGGATGGCGCGGCGGGTGGGGTAGCATTCCCGCCCGACCCCCGTCTCTTTCTCCACGGAGCACTCCAATGAACGTCAAGCACGTCGGCATCGTCGGCGCCGGCACCATGGGCAACGGCATCGCGCAGGCCTTCGCGGTCGCCGGGGTCCCGGTCACGATGACTGACATCGGCGAGGCCCAGCTTCAGCGCGGTCTCAAGTCGGTCGACGGAAGTCTCGAGCGCCTCGTCAAGAAGGACAAGATGACCGCCGCCGACAAGGCCGCGGCGCTCGCTCGCATCCAGACCTCGACGAGCCTTGACGCGTTGCGCGCCGCCGACCTGGTTATCGAGGCGGCGACCGAGAACCTCGACCTCAAGCTCGAGATCTTCGGCCGCATCGACCAGGCCGCGAAGGCGGACGCGGTGATCGCGACCAACACCTCGTCGATCTCGATCACGCGCCTCGCCGCGGCGACGAAGCGGCCCGACCGGGTGATCGGGATGCACTTCTTCAACCCGGTGCCGGTGATGCAGCTCGTCGAGCTGATCAAGGGCCTGCAGACCTCGGACGCCACCTACGCCGCGGCCGAGGCGATCGCGAAGCGGATCGGGAAGGCCCCGGTCAAGGTGAAGAATTCCCCGGGCTTCGTCGTGAACCGGATGCTGTGCCCGATGATCAACGAGGCGGTCTTCGCGCTCGGCGAAGGCCTTGCGACCGCGGCGGAGATCGACGCGGCGATGAAGCTCGGCTGCAACCACCCCATCGGCCCGCTCGCCCTCTGCGACCTGATCGGGCTGGACGTCGAGCTGGCGGTGATGCAGGTGCTGTTCGAGGGCTTCAAGGACCCGAAGTACCGTCCCGCGCCGCTGCTCGTCGAGATGGTCGAGGCGGGGTACCTGGGGCGGAAGACGGGGCGCGGATTCCATTCGTATACCTGACCGGCGGACCCCCGGACGACCGGTTTGCTAAGCGGCCGGTTTGCCGGCAAAATTCGCGTCCCCGCAAGGCCGGCCCGAGCCGGCGACGGCCCGGCACGAGGCCGGCGGGACGCGGCCACCGGGCCGCATTGCTTCCACATTGAGCCGAGGAGGGCGCCATGGCCGGCGAGCTGGACACGTTTCCGCGCCTGCTTCTGCATCACGCGCAGGTCCGTCCGGACCGGCCGGCGATCCGCGAGAAGGACCTCGGCATCTGGCAGACCTGGACCTGGCGCGAGGTCGAGGGCGAGGTGCGCGCGCTCGCCTGCGGGCTCGCCGCGCAGGGGTTCAAGCGCGGGATGTCGCTCGCGATCATCGGCGAGAACCGGCCGCGGCTGTACTGGGCCATGGCCGCGGCCCAGTCCCTCGGCGGCATCCCGGTGCCGATCTACCAGGACGCCGTCGCGCAGGAGATGGTCTACGTCTTCCACAATGCGGATATCGAGTACGCGCTCGTCGAGGACCAGGAGCAGGTCGACAAGCTCCTCGAGATCATGCCGCAGTGCCCGCAGCTCGCGCACATCTACTTCGACGATCCGCGCGGCATGCGCCACTACGCGCAAACCGCGCTGATGAGCTTCGACAACCTGCAGGCGATCGGGCGCGACTTCGACGGCCGCAACCCCGAGTACTTCGCCGATGAGGTCGCCAAGGGAAGCGCCACCGACATCGCTTCGATGTTCTACACCTCCGGCACGACCGGCAGTCCGAAGGGTGTCACCCACACGCACCAGGCGCTGATCGCCGCGGGCCGCGCCGGCGCGGAAATGGAAGGGCTCGATCCGTCGGACGAAGTGCTCGCCTACCTGCCGATGGCGTGGATCGGGCAGAACATCTTCTCGTACACGCAATCGTACGTGGTCGGTTTCTGCATCTCGTGCCCGGAGTCGGCCGAGACGGTCGGCACCGACATGCGCGAGATCGGCCCGACCTACTACTTCGCGCCGCCGCGCGTGCTGGAGGCGCTGCTCACGCAGGTGTCGATCCGGATCCAGGACCTGTGGTGGGGCGGCCGCAAGGCCTACGCATTCTTCATGGACCTTGCGCGGCGGGTCGGCGGGAAGATCCTCGACGGGCGGCCGGTGCCGCTCGCGGACCGGCTGCTCTACCTGCTCGGCAACGCGTTCATGTACGGGCCGCTCCGGAACGTGCTCGGGATGAGCCGCGTGAAAGTGGCCTACACCGCAGGCGAGGCGATTGGGCCCGATCTGTTCGTCTTCTTCCGGTCGATCGGCATCAATCTGAAGCAACTCTACGGCTCCACCGAGACCGCGGTGTTCGTGTGCGTCCAGCCGAACGGGCAGGTGAAGTCGGACACCGTCGGGCCGCCGGTCAAAGGCGTTGAGGTGAAGGTTGCCGAGAGCGGCGAGATCCTGATCCGCAGCCCGGGCCTGTTCAGCGAGTACCACAAGAACCCCGAGGCGACCGCCGAGGCGAAGGACGCGGAGGGCTGGTTCCACACCGGCGACGCCGGGTACTTCGACAAGGACCGCCACCTCAAGATCATCGATCGCGCCAAGGACGTGGGGCGCCTCGCCGACGGCACGCTGTTCGCGCCGAAGTACCTCGAGAACAAGCTCAAGTTCTTTCCGTACATCCAAGAGGCGGTGTGCTTCGGCCAGCAGCGCGACCAGGTCTGCGCGTTCATCAACATCGACTTCGAGGCGGTCGGCAACTGGGCCGAGCGGCGCAACCAGGCTTACTCCGGGTACGCCGACCTCGGCGCGCAGCAAAGCGTCTACAACCTCATCCGCGAATGCGTGGAGAAGGTGAACCAGGATCTCGCTGCGGACCCGACGCTCGGCGGCTCGCAGATCCACCGCTTCCTAGTCCTGCACAAGGAACTCGACCCGGACGACGGCGAGATCACGCGCACGCGCAAGGTCCGGCGGGGGTTCATTGCCGAGAAGTACGCGCCGCTCGTGGACGCGTTGTACGGCGGCAAGCACGAGTGCTTCATCGAGACGCAGGTGCGCTTCGAGGACGGACGCGCCGGCTCGATCAGCGCGACCCTCCGGATCGCCGACGCGAAGACCTACCCGGTCGAGGCGGCGAAGAAGGCGGCCTGACCGGCCCGACGGATGCAGCACGCGCGAAAAATCGGCGAGCCGATCCTGACCGTCGAGGGCGTGTCGCTCGCGTTCGGCGGGGTGCGCGCGCTGCAGAACGTGTCGTTCGACGTCCGCGAGCACGAGATCCGCGCGATCATCGGCCCGAACGGCGCGGGCAAGAGCTCGATGCTCAACGTGATCAACGGGGTGTACCACCCGCAGGACGGCAAGATCACTTTCGCGGGCAAGGTGCGCCAGCACGTCGACCCGCACGAGGCGGCCGCGCGCGGCATCGCCCGCACCTTCCAGAGCCTCGCGCTCTTCAAGGGCATGAGCGTGCTCGACAACATCATGACCGGGCGTAACCTGAAGATGCGCGCCAACCTGCTGCTGCAGGCGCTGCGGATCGGGCCGGCGCTGCGCGAAGAGATCGAGCACCGCGCGGCGGTCGAGCGGATCATCGACTTCCTCGAGATCCAGGCCTATCGCAAGACGCCGGTGGGCCGGCTGCCCTACGGCCTGCAGAAGCGCGTCGACCTCGCCCGGGCGCTCGCGCTGGAGCCGCGCGTGCTGCTGCTCGACGAGCCGATGGCCGGCATGAACGTCGAGGAGAAGCAGGACATGTGCCGCTTCATCCTGGACGTGAACGACCAGTTCGGCACCACCATCGTGCTGATCGAGCACGACATGAGCGTCGTGATGGACATCTCCGACCGCGTGGTGGTGCTCGACTACGGCCGCAAGATCGCCGACGGCACCCCCGACGCGGTGCGCAACGACCAGGCGGTGATCGACGCCTACCTCGGGGTCAGCCACTGAAGAGGCCGCGATGCTGAAGAAGAACTGGCCCGTCGTTGCTCTCATCGCGCTGCTCGTGGCGGGCCTCGTCGCGCCGCTCGCCACCGGCGCCTCGGCGGTGGGCTTCTACGTGGAGGTGCTGCTCGGCGGGCTGATGGCCGGCGTGCTCTATTCGCTCGTGGCGCTCGGGTTCGTGCTGATCTTCAAGGCTTCGGGCGTATTCAACTTCGCGCAGGGGGCGATGGTCCTGTTCGCCGCGCTGGCGGTTGCGCGCATGGCGGAGGTCATGCCGTGGTGGCTCGCGGCGGCGCTCGCGGTCGTCATCATGGTGATTCTCGCGTGGCTGATCGAGCGGCTGGTGCTGCGGCCGCTCGTCAACCAGGAGGCAATCGCGCTGCTCATGGCCACGCTGGGCGTCACGTACTTCCTCGACGGTTTCGGGCAGACGGTGTGGGGCAGCGACATCTACGAGATCAATCTCGGCATCGCGAAAGAGCCGGTGATGATCCTCGACAGGCTCTTCCAGGGCGGGATCCTCGTCAACAAGGAGGACTTCGTCGCCGCGATCGCCGCCGCCGCGCTGGTGGCGGGGCTCGCGCTGTTCTTCCAAAAGACGCCGACCGGCCGGGCGCTTCGTGCCGTGGCCGACGACCACCAGGCCGCGCAGTCGATCGGCATCCCGCTCAACCGGATCTGGGTGATCGTGTGGTCGGTCGCCGGGGTGGTCGCGTTGGTGGCCGGCGTGATCTGGGGCGCGAAGCTCGGGGTGCAGTTCTCGATCTCGCAGGTCGCTCTCAAGGCGCTGCCGGTCGTGATCCTCGGCGGGTTCACGTCGGTGCCCGGCGCGATCATCGGCGGGCTGATCATCGGGGTGGGCGAGAAGATGGCCGAGGTCTTCCTCGGACCGGTCCTCGTCAAGGCGTTCGACCTCGCCGGCGGCGGCATCGAGAACTGGTTCGCCTACATGCTTGCACTGCTGTTCCTGCTCGTCCGCCCCGAAGGGTTGTTCGGCGAGAAACACATCGACCGGGTATGAACGACTCCCCTCCCTCCCCCACCCTCACCTCCCCGCAAGCGGGGAGGGAGGGCGTAACCGACGGCTCCGGCTAAAGGCGTCCCGCGCACTCATGCTCTACCGCGAAAACGGCCAGTTCAAGACCACCTACGCCGCCGACCAGCAAATGCTGCCGATCCGGCAGGATCAGCTGTTCATGGTCGCGCTCGTGGTGTTCGCCTTCGCGGTCGTGCCGTTCATCGCGAGCGACTACCTGATCCGCGCGATCCTGATCCCGTTCCTGATTCTCTCGCTGGCGGCCCTAGGCCTGAACATCCTCACCGGCTACTGCGGCCAGGTCTCCCTCGGCCACGGGGCGTTCATGGCGGTGGGCGCCTATGCCGCCTACAACATCGCGATCCGGGTGCCGGGGCTCAACTTCCTCGTCGTGCTCGTGCTCGCGGGCCTCGCGGCGGCGCTGGTCGGGATGATCTTCGGGATCCCGAGCCTGCGGATCAAGGGGCTGTATCTCGCCGTGGCCACGCTCGCCGCCCAGTTCTTCTTCGACTGGGTGTTCGCGCGCGTGAAATGGTTCACCAACTACGCCCCGTCGGGCTCGGTGTCCGTCCCCAACATCGAGCTCTTCGGCTTCGTGCTGAACACGCCGCAGCGAAAGTACCTCTTCGTGCTCGCGATCGTCGCGCTGTTCGCCCTGCTCGCGAAGAACCTGGTGCGCGCCCGCGTCGGCCGCTCGTGGACGGCCATCCGCGACATGGACGTGGCGGCGGAGGTCATCGGCATCCGGCCGATGGCGGCCAAGCTCTCCGCGTTCGCCGTCAGCTCCTTCTACGTCGGCGTCGCAGGCGCGCTGTGGGGGTTCATCCACCTCGGCTCGTGGGAGCCGCTCGCGTTCAGCATCACGCTGTCGCTGAACCTGCTGTTCATGATCATCATCGGCGGGCTGGGCTCGATCCTCGGCAGCTTCTTCGGCGCGGCGTTCATCGTCGTCCTGCCGATCCTGCTGAACCAGGCGCCGACCTGGCTCGGCATCCCGATGTCCACCAGCATGATTTCGCACCTCGAGTTCATGATCTTCGGGGCGCTCATCATCTTCTTCCTGATCGCCGAGCCGAACGGGCTCGCCCGGCTGTGGGCGATCGGCAAGGAAAAGCTGCGGCTGTGGCCCTTCCCCCACTGAGCCGGGGGCTCGGGGGTGCGTCCGGAGGGACGCTTATGGCGTATATTGGGAACTTCCGCACCCGGCAGTTTCCAAAGGCAGGCGAGGCGAATTTCGACCCGCCGCGTACCGGGGCGGGCGTTCCAACCTGAGGAGGCGACGATGTTCTTGAAAGCGATGACCGCGGCCGCGGTGGCGCTGAGCGTCAGCTCGGCGGCGTACGCGCAGGCCAAGGAGCAGTTCTTCCCCCTGCTCGTGTACCGGACCGGCGCGTACGCCCCGAACGGCGTTCCGTTCGCGAACGGCTTCCAGGACTACCTGAAGCTGATCAACGCGCGCGACGGCGGCGTCAACGGGGTCAAGCTGACCTGGGAGGAGTGCGAGACCGGCTACGCGACCGATCGCGGCGTGGAGTGCTACGAGCGCCTGAAGGGCAAGGGCCCAACGGGCGCCACCCTGGTGCACCCGCTCTCGACCGGGATCACCTTCGCGCTGACCGACAAGGCGCCGGCCGACAAGATCCCGATCGTGAGCGCAGGCTACGGACGCGCCGACTCGGCGGACGGCACGGTGTTCAAGTGGAACTTTCCCCTCCTGGGCACCTACTGGTCGGCGGCCGACATCCTGGTCCAGTACGTGGGCAAGAAGGAAGGCGGGCTCGACAAGCTGAAAGGCAAGAAGATCGCGCTCGTCTACCACGACTCGCCCTACGGCAAGGAGCCGATTCCGCTGCTCACCGAGCGCTCCAAGCTGCACGGGTTCGAGCTCCTCCTGCTGCCGGTGACCCATCCGGGCGTCGAGCAGAAGGCGACCTGGCTGCAGATCCGCCAGCAGCGCCCGGACTACGTGTTCCTCTGGGGCTGGGGCGTCATGAACTCGACGGCGATCAAGGAAGCGGTCGCGACCGGCTATCCGCGCGAAAAGATGTACGGCGTGTGGTGGTCGGGGGCCGAGCCGGACGTGCGGCCTGCGGGTGAGGGCGCGAAGGGCTACAACGCGCTCGCGCTGCAGCATTCGGCCGGGCGCGGACAGGTCCAGGAACAGGTCCTCAAGCTGCTGCACGACAAGGGCCAGGGCACCGGCCCGAAGGACGAGGTCGGCGAGGTCCTGTACAACCGTGGCCTCGTGTCGGCGGCGCTCAGCGTCGAGGCGGTGCGCAAGGCGCAGGATCGCTACGGCAAGAAGCCGCTCACCGGCGAGCAGGTGCGGTGGGGTCTCGAGAACCTCTACATCGACGACGCCGCCATCAAGCGCCTCGGGTTCGTGGGCAGCCTCCAGCCGATGCAGACCACCTGCAAGGACCACGAAGGCGTGCGCCGCGCGCGCATCCAGACCTGGGACGGCACGAAGTGGATCGTCGAGAACGAGTGGTTCGAAGCCGACGAGACGATCATCAAGCCGCTGGTCAACAGCACCGCCAAGCGCTACGCGGCCGAGAAGAAGATCGAGATCCGCGACTGCGCGAAGGACGCCTGACCCAAGGGTGATGCGGCGACGCGCCGGCGCGAGCCGGCGCGTGCGCACTGACCGATCGTGCGGGCGCTCCGGCGCCCGCAGCCATTTTGCAGGATTGCGAGGCCATGTCCGCCGTACCGAAGCCCGCCCCCGCCGAGCAGGCCTACCTCTCGGTGAACAACATCGAGGTCATCTACAACCACGTCATCCTCGTGCTCAAGGGCGTGTCCCTCAAGGTCGAGAAGGGCCGCATCGTCGCGCTGCTCGGCGCCAACGGCGCGGGCAAGACCACCACCCTGAAGGCGATCTCGAACCTGCTGCGGGCCGAGCGCGGCGAAGTCACCAAGGGTTCGATCGAGTTCGACGGCGAGCGCGTGGACGCGCGCACGCCGGCGGAGCTGGTGCGGCGGGGCGTGTGCCAGGTGATGGAGGGCCGGCACTGCTTCCAGCACCTGTCGGTCGAGGAGAATCTCCTCACCGGCGCCTACACGCGCGGACTCGGCCGCGGCGATCTGAAGCGCGACCTCGACCTCGTCTACACCTACTTCCCGCGTCTGCGCGAGCGGCGCGCCTCGCAGTCGGGCTACACCTCGGGCGGCGAGCAGCAGATGACCGCCATCGGCCGCGCGCTGATGGCGCGGCCGAAGATGATCCTGCTCGACGAGCCTTCGATGGGGCTCGCACCGCAGCTCGTCGAGGAGATCTTCGAGAACGTCAAGCGCCTGAACCAGAAGGAGGGCGTGTCCTTCCTCCTGGCCGAGCAGAACACCAACGTCGCGCTCCGGTACGCAGACTACGGCTACATCCTGGAGAACGGCCGCGTCGTGATGGACGGCGAGGCGGCGAAGCTGCGCGAGAACGACGACGTGAAGGAGTTCTATCTCGGGGTGTCGACCGGCGGCCGCAAGAACTTCCGCGACACCAAGTTCTACCGGCGGCGGAAGCGCTGGCTGTCCTGATGTCGGACCATTACGACGCGCTCGAGACCCGCGATCCGGAGGCCCGGGAGCGCGATCTCCTCGCGCGATTGTCCGCGCATGTCGCGCACGCGAAGGCGAACGCGCCGGGGTTCGCGCGCATCCTGAAGGACGTGGACCCGCGCGACGTCGTCTCGCGCACCGCGCTCGCCAGGCTTCCCGTCACGCGCAAGTCGGATCTCAAGGCACTGCAGGCCGCGATTCGTCCTCTGGGCGGGCTGAACGCGACCCCGGTCGAGAAGCTCGCGAAGCTCTTCGTATCGCCGGGCCCCATCTACGACCCGGAGGGCCACGGCAAAGACTGGTGGCGCACCGGCCGGGCGCTGTACGCCGCCGGTTTCCGTCCGGGCGACATCGTCGCGAACACCTTCGCGTACCACTTCACGCCCGCCGGCTCCATGTTGGAGACGGGCGCGCTCGCCTGCGGGTGCACGGTCGTGCCGACCGGCGTCGGCCAGACCGAGCTGCAGGTCGCCGCGATCGCGAGCCTCCGCATGAGTGCCTACATCGGCACGCCGTCGTTTCTCAAGCTGATCGTCGAGAAGGCCGACGAGCAGAAGGCCGACGTCTCGTGCCTGACGAAGGCGATGGTCGGCGGCGAGTACGCGCCGCCCGCGCTGCGCACAACGATGGCTGAGCGCGGCCTGAGCGTGATGCAGTGCTATGCCACGGCCGACCTGGGCCTCGTCGCGTACGAGTCGCGCGGGCCCGACGGCAAAATCTGCGAGGGCATGCTGGTCGACGAGGGCATCCTCCTCGAGATCGTGCGCCCGGGGATCGGCGACCCGGTGGCGGCGGGCGAGGTCGGCGAAGTGGTCGTCACGACCTTCAACCCCGACTACCCGCTCATCCGGTTCGCCACCGGCGACCTCTCCGCGGTGCTCCCGGGCGCGAGCCCGTGCGGGCGCACGAACGTGCGCATCAAGGGCTGGCTGGGGCGCGCCGACCAGACGACCAAGGTGAAGGGCATGTTCGTGCATCCTTCGCAGGTCGCGGAGGTGGTGAAGCGCCACGCGGAGGTGAAGCGCGCGCGCCTCGTCGTGGACACCGCCGACGGGCAGGACCGCATGACGCTGCACTGCGAGGTGGCGGGCACGCCGGCCGGCCTCGTCGAGCGGATCGTCGCGACCCTGCGCGACGTGACCAAGCTCCGTGGCGAGGCGGCCCTGCGCGCACCCGGCGACCTGCCGAACGACGGCAAGGTGATCGAGGACACGCGCAAGTACGAGTAGCGCGCCATCGCCGGGCGACGCGCGGCCGGCGACGCCGGTATGCTTTGGGCCGTAGTCTAGGGAGGGGCGTTCCGATGATCTCGCTGCCGATCGCGCTGCCGTTCGTCGTGCTCGTTCTCGCGGCCCTCACCGCCGCGCTCGGGCTGCGCAGGTCCTCCGTCCTGGTGTGGGTCGCCGCCGCGGCCCTCATGCTCTACGCGTTCGCGGGTCACGTGACTGACCCGCTCAAGATCGCGCTGTAGCCATGGCCGCGCTCGCCCGCGCCCTCAACGCACTCGCGCTCGCCGGAGTCTGCGGCGTGATGCTCTTCGCCTTCTACTGGCAGATCGTGCGCGGGGAGCTGCCGTGCCCGCTCTGCCTGCTCCAGCGCGCGGCGCTCCTCGCGGCGGGCCTGGGCCTCATGTTGAACGTCCGGTTCGGCGCCTCGGAGTCGCACTACGGCGTCATGATCGTCAGCGCGCTCGCGGGCGCGGCGTTCGCGGTCCGCCAGATCCTGCTTCACATCGTGCCGGGCACCGGCGCGTACGGCTCCGCGGTGCTCGGATATCACTTCTACACTTGGGCGCTCGTCGGGTTCGTGGTGCTGATCGCATTCGCCGGGGTGATGCTCTTCATCGAGGCGCAATTCGTCGAGGGCGTGCACGAGCTCCGGCCCACGGCCGGCGCGCAGGCGCTCGGCTGGCTGTTCGTCCTCATCGTCCTCGCCAACGCGGTGTCGACGCTGCTCGAGTGCGGCTTCGGCCCCTGCCCGGACAACCCGACCGGCTACGAGTTGCTGCTGAAGTGACCGCGGCCGGGCGCGCATCGCGGCGCCCCAACCTGCCACCACCGCGCATGAACAGCGAACTCGAAGTCCTGCTGGATGTGGTGACCCGGCTCGAGGGCGCCGGCATCGCTTACATGTTGACCGGATCCGTGGCGATGAGCGTGTACGCGGAGCCGCGGATGACGCGCGACATCGACATCGTCGTCGAGCTCGCGCAAGCCGACGCCGTGCGCGTGGTCGAGCTCTTCTCGCCCGAGTACTACGTCGCCGACGACGCGGTCCGGTCCGCGATTTCCGCACGCACCTTGTTCAACCTGTTTCATCTCTCCAGGCTGATCAAGGTCGATCTGATCGTGCGCAGCGACGACGAGTTCCAGCGTCACGAGTTCGCGCGGCGCCTACGCCACGAGCTCGGCGGGCGCGCCGTGTCGGTGATCAGCAAGGAGGACTTGATCCTCTCCAAGCTCGTCTGGGCGGCACCGACCGAGTCCGCCTTTCAGCTGCGCGACGTGCGCAAGCTCCTTGCGTCCGGGGTGGACGAGGCATACCTTTCCGACTGGAGCGTGCGGCTCGGCGTCGACGCTCTTCTCCGGAGATGCACGAATGCGGGACACGAGTCCTGAGTTTCAGCGGTTCGTAGACGCGCAGTACCGCCGCCTCACCCCCGACGAGCGCGTACGGCTCTGTACCGAGATGTTCGACGCCGCGCGCACCCTGGTCGAGTCCGCTCTGCCCCCCGATCTGAGCGACCGCGAGCGCCGGCGCCGGATCACCGAGCGTTTCTACGGGACCGAGTTCGCGAGCCGGGTCTTTCCGGTCGAACCGTGAGCCCCGGGCGCGCGATGCGCCCGGGATCGGCGCCTACTGCGCCTCGATCTTTCCCTCGCGCGCGACCTTCCGCCATCGTTCGAACTCCGCCTTCATGTACTTGGCGAACTCGGCCTGGGTCATCGGCGGGAACGCTTCGAGGTTCTGCGCGGCGAGCCGGTCCTTGATCTCCGGGCTCTGGACGAGCTGCGCCATCTCGGCGTTGAGCCGGTCGACGACGGCCTGCGGCGTGCCCGCCGGCGCGAACACGCCGGTCCAGGCCTGCACGTCGTAGTCCCGCAGTGCGGGCACGCCCGACTCTGCGAGCGCGGGGACGTCCGGCGCAAAGCGGATGCGCTCCTTCGAGCTGACCGCGAGCGCCTTGATGCGGCCGGCTTTGACCTGCGGGTTGGCCGAGGTGAGGCCGTCGAACATCAGCGGCAGCTGCCCGCCCATGAGATCGGTGAGCGCCTGGCCGCTGCCCTTGTAGGGCACGCCGACGACGTCGACGCCCGCCATCTGCTTGAGAAGTTCCATCACCATCTGGCTGAGTGCGCCCGCGCCGAGGTGCGCGTAGCTGTGCTTGCCGGGATCGGCCTTGAGGAGCGCGACCAGCTCCTGGACGTTGCTCGCCGGAAAGCTCGAGCTCGCCACCAGCATCATCACCGTCCAGCCGATCGGCGCGACGGGCGCGAGATCGCGCTCGGCGTCGTAGGGGAGCTTCTTGTAGACCGAGGGCGTGACGCTGAACGCCGACGAGGTGCCGAGCAGGGTGTAGCCGTCGGGCCTGGCTTTCGCGACGGCGTCGGCGCCGATGGTGCCGGCCGCCCCCGGCTTGTTTTCGACCACCACCGCCTGACCCAGCCGCTTCGCGAGCGGCTCGGCAATGGTGCGCGTCGCGAGATCGGACGCGTTGCCCGGCGGGAACGGCACTACGATTCGGATCGGGCGGTCGGGATAGTGCGGCTGCCCCTGCACGGCGCCCGCGCACGCGGCAGCCGCCAGCATTGCCACGAGCCATCGTTCTACGACCATTGCGCCTCCTGCACGCCGGCAGCGGGAGTCCCGGCGCGACATTATGATCGAGTCGAGCCGATCAACCGAGGGCGGGTGATGACGTCGAGACCGATGCTGGATGGCGTGCGGATACTTGCGGTCGAGCAATACGGCGCCGGGCCCTTCGGAACACTCTTCCTCGCCGACCTCGGCGCCGAGGTGATCAAGATCGAGAACCGGAGCGACGGCGGCGACGTGTCGCGGGTGGTCGGGCCGCACTTCCACGCCGCACTGCCCGAGACGGCCCGGAGCGTCTTCTACCAGGGGCTCAACCGCAGCAAGAAGAGCATCACGCTCGACCTCGCTCGGGCCGAGGGCAGGGCAGTCTTCCATCGGCTCGCGGCGCGCGCGGACGCCGTTGCGAGCAACCTCCGCGGCGACGTTCCGGCGAAGCTCGGCATCACGTATGCGCAGCTCGCGGCGGCGAATCCGAAGATCGTCTGCGCGCACCTCACGGGTTACGGCCGCGAAGGCGAGCGCGCCGCGTGGCCCGGCTACGATTACCTGATGCAGGCCGAGGCCGGCTACTTCCACCTCACGGGCGAGCCGGACTCGGCGCCGGCGCGGTTCGGGCTGTCCCTCGTCGACCTCATGACCGGCGTCGCGCTGGCGGCCGGGCTGCTCGCCGCGCTGCACGCCGCGGGTCGCGACGGGCGCGGGCGCGACGTCGACGTAAGCCTGTTCGATCTCGCGCTCGCGAACCTGAATTACATCGGCCACTGGTATCTGAATGCGGGCGCTGCGACTGGCCGCATCACGCGGTCCGCGCACGCGTCGATCACGCCCTGCCAGAGCTACCGCACGCGGGACGGCTGGGTCTACCTGATGTGCAACAAGGAGAAGTTCTGGGTCGAGCTCTGCCGCAGGATCGACCGGCCGGAGTGGATCGATGACGCCCGCTTCCGGCGGTTCCCCGAGCGGCTGCAGCACCGCGCGCTGCTCACCGGTCTCATCGACGAGGCGCTGCAGGCGCGAAACACCGGCGAATGGCTGGCGCACTTCGCGGGCAGCGTGCCCGCGGCGCCGATCTACGACGTCACCCAGGCGCTCGAGAACCCGTGGGTGAAGGGCAGCGCGCGTATCGAGTCGATCGCCGTCGACGGCGGCCCGCCGCTCGCGCTCCTCACCAATCCGTTGCGCGGCGAGGGGCTGCCGCTGCGCGGCCGTCCGGCGCCCGCGCTCGGCGCCGACACCGACGCAGTCCTCGCCGACGCGGGCTATGCGCGCGACGAGATCGCCCGGCTGCGTGCGGAAGGCGTCGTATAGCTGCACCATCACACGAGAGGACCCCATGAGCTTTTATGCCTATCTTCGCGCCGGCGACGCGCGCTACCAGGAGCGCTTCGGCCTCGACTTCGAGGAGTTCGCGGTCGGGCAGCGCTTCAAGCATCGCCCCGGCGTGACGCTCTCGCAGCAGGACAACGCTGACGAGGCGCTCGACACGCTCAATGCGGCGATGCTCCACTACGACGCCCACTACGCCGCGCAGACGGCGTGGAAGAAGCCGCTCATGGTCTCGACGGTGACGCTCCAGCGCGTGATCGGGATGGCCTCGCGCACGTTCGGCCGCAAGCAGGCGATCCTCGGGTTCGCGGAGATCGCGCTCACCGGCCCGGTGTTCGGCGGCGACACGCTGTACTCCGAGTCGGAGATCATGGGCGTACGCGAGGGCGGCATGGCGCACGGCCTCGTGACCGTCGTCTCGCGCGGCGTGAACGCGGAGGGAAAGGAAGTCGCGCGACTCACCTACGATGTCGCGGTATACAAGCGCGGCCGGCATCCCGACGAGACGGGGACAGCGCTGCCGCCGGTCGAGGAGGAGCGGTTCAACCTGTACCAGGCGGGCGCGGACGGCGCACTCGTCGAGAGGTACGGGATCTTCTACGAGGACGCGCGCGCGGGCGAGACCTTCGTGCACTATCCGCGCCGGACGTTCCATCGCGACGAGGCGATCGAGCACGCCTGGCGGTCGCTTGAGGCGAACCCGCAGTTCCACGACCAGTCGTGGATCGACCGCCATCAAGACGGGCGGCACCGCATCCAGGAGCCCTGGGTGATCGCCGCGGCGACCGCGGCCACGACGCGCACCTTCGGCCGCGTCGTCGCGAATCTCGGCTGGACCGACATCAAGCTGCCGGCGCCCGTGTACGCGGGCGACACGACCGAAGCCGAGTCGACGATCGTCGACAAGCGGGAGTCGAAGTCGCGCCCGACCGAGGGCATCCTCACCGTCGACACCCGCGCCTATAATCAGCGCCGCGAGCTGGTGCTCTCCTACCGGCGGAATCTCCTCGTCTACAAGCGCACCGCAGAGACGCCCTACGCCAAAGCCGGCT
>Ga0315278_10001059_pt1 | contig 23812 bp, 23 predicted proteins | sample YL17G06_0_MG_FD_203880 | JGI IMG/M metagenome (GOLD analysis project Ga0315278, IMG submission 203880) | Sediment microbial communities from Yellowstone Lake, YNP, Wyoming, USA - YL17G06_0 | ecosystem: Environmental > Aquatic > Freshwater > Lake > Sediment | place: USA: Wyoming | collected... | reverse complement strand
AAGCCGGCGATCACCACCGGCTTCGCGTACTCCTCGGCGAAGAACTCGTAGGGCTGGCTACCGATCACGCAGGAGACGTGCGCCGGCCCGACGAAGCCGTCGAGCGGCACCGTGCCGATGTCGCGTACCTGGGGCGATTCGAGGATGTTCGCGATCGCGGCGGGCGTCAGGACGTGGTTGCAGAAGACCGAGAAGTTGGCGAGACCGGCCCGGTCGGCTGCGAGGATCGCGATCGCCGTCGGCGGGGTGGTGGTCTCGAACCCGATCGCGAAGAACACCACCTCGCGCGCCGGATTTTCACGCGCGATGCGCAGCGCGTCCGCGGCCGAATACACCATGCGGATGTCGGCGCCCGCGGCCTTCGCTTTCGTCAGGCTGGAGCGCTCCGAAGCCGGCACGCGCATCGTGTCGGCGTACGTGCACAGAATCGCGCCGTGCTCGAGCGCGAGTGCGATGGCGTTGTCGATGCGCCCGATCGGCAGCACGCATACCGGGCAGCCGGGGCCGTGCACCATTTCTATGCTCGCCGGCAGAAGGTCGGTCACGCCGTAGCGCGAGATCGCGTGGGTGTGGCCGCCGCAGAACTCCATGAAGCGGTACTTGCGGCCAAGCTCGACCGCCTGCGCGATGCGGTCGGCGAGCACGCGCGCGAGTTTTCCGTCGCGAAACTCGTCGATGTACTTCACGCGGCGGACTCCAGGCCGGCAAATAGCGCGAGCGTCTTGACGGCCTCGTCCGGGTCGAGCCGACTGATGGCGTAGCCCACATGCACGATCACGTAGTCGCCCTCGAGTGCCTCCGGCACCAGCGCAAGGGAGACCTGCTTGCGCACGCCGCCCGCGTCGATGATCGCGTCGTCGCCGTCGAGGCGCTTCACCACCAGAACGGGAACGGCCAGGCACATCGTCACGCCCTCCCGATCGCGCGCGCGACGGCGGCCTGGCCGAGGGCGAGCCCGCCGTCGTTCGGCGGCGCCTGTCGCGCCTCGAGCACGGTCAGGCCCAGCCGCTCGAGCCGCGCGCGCAGGCGCGTCGTGAGAATCCGATTCATGAAGCAGCCTCCGCCCAGCGCGACAGTGTTGACGCCGGTTCGACGCGTAGCTGCGCGCACCCACTCTGCGAGCGCAGCGACGAGGGTCGCGTGGAAGAGCGCCGCACCGTAGGCCGCGTCGTCGATGTCGGCCAGCGCGCCGAGTAGCGGCAGCAGGTCGAGGACGCCTTCATTGCTCATCACCCAACCCGCGGCAAGCGGTGCGACCGGGCCGTGCCGGTCGGCGAGCCCTTCGAGCAGCATCGGTGCCTGACCTTCATAGGTGCTCACCGCGCGCACGCCGAGCAGGCCCGCCGCCGCGTCGAACCAGCGGCCCGCGCTCGAGGTCGGCGGGCAGTTGACGTTACGGTCGAGCATCTGCGCGATCATGGCCGCGCCGGAGGCAGCGAAGCGCCGCACGATCTCGTCCCCGCGCCCGAGCGCATGCAGCGCGGACGCCGCCATGCGCCACGGCTCGCGCGCGGCGCGGTCGCCGCCCGGCAGCCGCAGCGGGCGCAGGTGGCCGACGCGCGCCATCGCCGCGCCGTCGACCGACAGCAGTTCGCCACCCCATGCGGCGCCGTCTCTACCGAGACCGACGCCGTCGAGCGCCACGCCGAGGACCGGCGCGTCGACGCCGTGCTCGGCGGCGACCGCCACGATGTGCGCATGGTGATGCTGCACTGCGTGCGCCGGGATACCGCGCGCGCGCGCGAACGACGTCGCGAACGTGCTGCTGGGGAAATCGGGATGCAGGTCGTGCGCGACCGCCTCCGGCGCGACGTCGAGCACCTTCATCAGGTGCGCGGCGGCTTCCTCGAGCGCGCGGCAGGTCGGCGCATTGTCGAGATCACCGACGTGCTGCGACAGGAATGCTTCGTCGCCGCGCGTGACGCACACCGCGTTTTTCAGAAACGCGCCGGTCGCGAGGATCGACGGACCGTCCGCGGACAGCTTGATCGGAGACGGCGTGAAGCCGCGTGCGCGGCGAATAAAGGCCGGCGCGCCGAGTTCGCTCCGCACGACGCTGTCGTCGCAGCGCACCACAATGGCGCGATCGTGCACGAGGAACGCGTCGGCGATCCCGGCCATGCGGCGGAACGCCTCCTCCTCGTCGGTCACGAGGGGTTCGCCGCCGGGATTGGCGCTCGTCATCACGAGCGCGAGCGACTGCGGTGTGGCCAGCCACGCGGTGCCGACCGGACGCCCCGCCGCTTCGTGAAAGAGCAGGACCTGCAGCGGGGTGTACGGCAGCATCGCGCCCAGCCAGGCGAGCCCGGGTGCGACGCCGGGCAGGAGCCGGTCGGCGTCGGGTGTCTTGCGCAGGAGCACGATCGGCCGCGCGCGCGACTCGAGCAGCGCGCGGGCCGCGTCGTCGGCCACGGCGAACGCTCCCAGCGAGGCGGCGCTCGCCACCATGACCGCGAACGGTTTCTCCTCGCGGTGCTTGCGCTCGCGAAGGCGTGCGACGGCTGCCGCATCGCGCGCGTCGCACGCGAGGTGATAGCCGCCGAGGCCCTTGATCGCGAGAATCTCGCCTCGGGCCAGGCGCGCGACCGCCGCCGCAATCGGGTCGCCCTCGTCCACCCCCGCGCCAGCGCGATCGCGCAAGACGAGACGCGGCCCGCAGTCGGGGCAGGCGTTCGGCTGCGCGTGAAACCGTCGGCTCGCCGGATCGCGGAACTCGGCTGCGCACGGTGCGCAGAGCACGAACGCATGCATGCTGGTGTGCGCCCGGTCGTAGGGCAGCCGGTGGGTGATCGTGTAGCGCGGCCCGCACTGCGTGCAGTTGACGAACGCGTAGCGGAAACGCCGGTCGCGCGGATCGAAGAGCTCGACCAGACAGTCGTTGCAGACGCCGGAGTCCGGCGCGATCCCGGTGCGGGCCGGGCCGGCGACGCTCGGCTCGATCGCAAAGCCGGTGGCGGGCCGCGCCTGCGCGGCGGACGCCTCGATCGCGTCGATTCGCGCAGCCGCCGGCGCCTCGCCGCTCAATCGGTCGAGGAAGCGGTCGAGCGCAACCGCGTCGCCCTGCACCTCGATCGCGACACCGTGCGCGTCGTTGCGCACGAAGCCGTCGAGCCTCAGCTCGTGCGCGAGGCGCCACACGAAGGGGCGAAAACCCACGCCTTGCACCGCGCCACGCACGCGGATCGCGCGGCGGGCGAGGCCGGACTTGGCGACGGGCGCAACGAGTGTCACGGCAGCATGCTCTTCAGCGCCGCGACCTGCGACTCGAGCTCGGCGAGGCGCGCCTTCAGCGCTTCAACCGAATCGACGCGCGCCGCCGCGGCGGTTTGTGCGCCGTGCTCGATCCACCCGAGCCACTCGCTGATGCCCTGACCTTTGGTCGCGGACACCTCGATGACACGGATGTCCGGGTTGACGCGCCGCGCGTACTCGACGCACTTCGCGACGTCGAACTCGACGTACGGCAGCAGGTCGACCTTGTTGAGCAGCATCAGGCTCGAGCGCCGGAACAGGTCCGGATACTTGAGCGGCTTGTCCTCGCCTTCGGTGACCGAGAGGACGACAACCTTGTGCGCTTCGCCCAGATCGAAGCCCGCCGGGCACACGAGGTTGCCGACGTTTTCGATCATCAGGACGCTGCCCAAGGGCGGCGCGAGGCGCTCGACCGCCTTCCCCACCATGTCGGCGTCGAGGTGACAGCCTTTGCCGGTGTTGACCTGCAGCGCCGTCGCCCCGGTCGCGCGGATGCGATCCGCGTCGTGGCTCGTCTCCTGGTCGCCCTCGATCACCACGATGTCGTGCCGGCCCTTCAGGGCCTCGATCGTCCTGACGAGCAGCGTCGTCTTGCCGGAGCCGGGGCTCGAGACCAGATTGACCGCGAAAATGCCGCCCGCGGCGAAGCGCTGCCGATTGGCCGCCGCGAGCGCGTCGTTCTTGCCGAGGATGTCCTGCTCGATCTGCACCATGCGCGCCTGCGACATTCCCGGCGCGTGCGCACCGGCCGGGCCGCGCCCGTAGTGCAGGTCGTCGTGACCGTGGTCGTGATGGCCGTGATCGTGCCCGTGGCCGTGCGGATCCGCGTGGTCGTGCGGATGCGCGTGCACCGTCCCGTCCGCATGGACGTGCTCGTGGCCGTGTTCGTGAACATGCTCGTAAACCCGGGCGCCCTCGATCCGCGTCTCGCCCTGGCCGCAACCGCAGGTCGTGCACATGCCCGGTCCCCCTCAGTCGATCTCGATTTCCTTCACCCGCATCTCGTCCCCGGCGGTGACCTGGAGCTGGTAGCTCCCGCAGCGCGGGCAAGCGTCGCCGAGACGCGCGAGCGCCACCGTCTGGCTGCACTGCATGCACCACGCGGTCCCGTCGGTCGCGACGATCTCGAGCCGCGCGCCGTGCGCGGGGCCGTTGCGCTTCACTACATCGAACGCGAAGCGCAGCGCTTCCGGCTCGACGTGCGACAGCCGGCCGATCTCCAGCCACACCGCGCGAACGCCCGCCGCGGAATTCCTCCGCGCCGTCTCCTCGACGATCTGGATCACGCTTTCGGCCAGCGCCATCTCGTGCATGGCGGCCTCACGCCGGCGCCACTTCGACCCGATACGCGACGCACGGGTCGAGTGCTTCGACCGCGAGGCGCACGAGCCGCCGCAGCTCGTCTTCGCCGGTCGCCGCGACGCCCGCGAGCCCCGCCGCGAGCGCGCCGCGCGGATGGAAGTTCCACTCGGTCGGCGCGACGATCCGATAACGCCGTACCACCCCCGCACCGGTCTCGACCGCATGCACGAGCAGCCCGCGCGCGGTCTCGACCCAACCGACGCCCGCACCGGGCGCCATCGGCACGGCGCCCGCGACGCGCGCGCGCGGCGGCGCATCGGGCCGCACCTGCGCCACGAGCTCCACGACGCGCGCCACCAGACGCGCAAGGGCCGAGCGCCCGCTGCGCGCCACCACCGCGCTAACCCACGGCTGCGCATGGATGCGCGCGAGCGCGCCGGTTTCCGCGGGCGCACCCTGCCACGAGGGCACACGCTCGAACGCGGCATCGGCGGCGAGCGCGACGCCGACCGCGCGCGCGACGGCGTCGCCGTCGGCCGGGAGCAGCGCGACCTCGCTCGCCGCGAACTCGGGCCGCGCGCCGGCAAGGCGCGAGATCAGCGCGGCGACGGGCGTCGCCGCGGCCGAAAGCCAGCGGTCGCCGGCGCCCGCATCGTCGAGCACCGTCCACGGGTTGAGGACGCCCACGATCCGTTCCTTGACGACTGCGCGCATTGCGTCGGGCGCGCCGCTCAGCGCAACGCGCACGTTGGCGAGCGCCGGCGCGTCGGGCGCGGCACCCGCGAGGCGGGACCAGTCGAGCAGCACGCGGCGCAGGACCTCCTGCACCGCCTCGCTGCGCACTTCGCTCTCGCGGTCGCGCAGCGCGGGCGCCTCGGGTACCCGGCCCGCCGCAGCGTCGCACGCGAGCGCCGCGGCCACACCTTGCGATCGACCGCAGATCGAGAAGAGCCGCGGCACCATCTCCACCACTTCCGCAACCGTTCGCCCGGCGAGCAACCGTCCGGCGACGTGCGGTCGCGTCGAGGCGACGTCGACACCGGTCACGCGGGTTCCGTCCCACACCGCGCGCACGACGAGCTCACCCTCGAGGCTCACGGTCACCCACCGAGGAATGCGCGCTTCGAAAGCGGCGGGCGCTCTGGCGCGGCGGGCGGCGCATACGCGGTATCGCCGTTCGCCGCGTCGAACAACGCCTGCAGCGCCGCCTGCGCAGTGAGCCGCGCGGACTCGTGATCCGCGAACTCGAACATCGGCGAGAAGAGCGAGCACGCCTGGTAATCGCCGATCGCCGCCTCGCGGCCCGCAACGAAGTCGTAGACGCCCGCCGGAAAGCGGTACGCGACCTTGTCGCCCGCCGGAACGGATTGCCACGCCGCCGCTTCGCGCGGCAGGAGCACGAGGTTCATGAACCAGGGCGTAACGAGGCATCCGAGCCAGTGGGCGCCCCAGTGCGCGAACCCGATCGCCTCGACTTCGAGCGCCGCGTTGACGAACGGCAGCCCGCGCATGCGCCCCGCCGCGATCGCGCAAAACGCCGCCTCGAGACGCGCGGCCGGATCCTCGGTCCAGCCCGCGACCGTCATTGCGCTTCCTCGACGACCATGAACTGCTCCCTGTCGCCCGAGCAATTCGGGCAGGCCCAGTGCGCCGGCAGTGCGTGAAACGGCGTGCCGGGCGCGATCTGCCACACCGGATCGCCGGCCGCCGGGTCGTAGACGTACCAGCACACCTTGCACTCGAGCCTCGTTTCGGGGCCGATCTTGGACCGGTCCCCGAGGTAGGACCCTTCGAACCGCGCCACCGCTAGCTTTCGCAGGCCTCGGTCATCCAGTCGACGAGCTCGCCGAGCCGCTCGCGGCTGTCGGCGAGATCCTCGGCTGCGGCGAGCGCCACTTCGGGGACCTCGACCACCTCGAGGGTGTTGAGGATGAGGGTCTGCATGCTGTTGAAGTACTGCACGCGCCAGACGTCGCGCGCCGAGGTGGAGCTCACGCGGCAGCTGCCGAACCCGCGCGACATGATCGCGACCGGGCCCGGCGCCATCGTCTGGTCGAGCACGTCATGGTCTTCAGGCGTGAGCGGCAGCAGGGTCAGGTTCACGACATGCGGCGCCGCGCCGTTCCTGCGGGCAGCCATCTGCTGCGCGATCTCGTGCAGAAGCGCCGGCGAGTTCATCGCCCCCGGAGGGACCGTGACCGAGGGCAGCAGCGGAGCGGCCGCCTGGCGCGCCGCCTGGGTCACGAGCGCGGGGATCGGACACGCCATCAGTCGGTCGCGCACCACGCGGCCCGACTCGTCGTGCTCCTGCACGCGCCACAGGCCGGCGAAGAGGGTCTCCTGGATGTGCGCCTCGCGCGGACCGCGGATCCGGATCGACACCTCGCCCTCGCCCAGCATCTGGTTCGCCATGCGGAGCGGACCGGAAGCGACATGCGTCATGTCCAGCTCGGGGCCGTCGCCCTCGCCCCAACCGCGCAGCCGGTCATGAAATCCGGCGAGCAGGTCACGCGCGGCCGCCATGTGCGCGTCGTCGGCTGACGCCGGGATGGGCGGCATCGCGAAGGTCCCGACCTCACGATCCATCTGCAGGACCTGGAGGGCGTCCTCTTCGGCCGGTTGCGAGCCGGGGCCGAGCATGCGGACGGGGATTGGGAAGGGTTTCATCGGGTTCTCCGGAATCGAGGTCGTCAATGACAGGTCGGGGCGTCGCCGGCGGCGCGCACGGCGATGCCGATCGAAGGCGGTCGCACGACCGGCGCCTCGAGCAGGCGAGCGGTCTCCGCAAGGTAGTCGTCCCAGTTGCGCAGGCCGTCGATCGCGCCGACGTAGCCGCCGTCGCGCAGCATCACCAGGGCAGGCCAGCGCCGGAAGCCGTAGCGCGGCGCGGCTGCGCGCGCGGCCGCGGGCAGGAGCACGCCGATGCGGAAGCGCCCGCCGAGCGCGCCGGCGATCTCCGGCAGGACCACGCACAGGTCGAGCGTCTCGCGGTACTGCACCGGGTCCTCGCTGAAGAAGAGCAGGGCAGGCCCCGGCGCGGCGACGAACGCGTCGAGACCCACGGCATCGACGTTCGTATAGCCGTGCACCGTGAACAGCCGCTCGACGAGCGGATGCAGCGTCGCGGTACCGGCTAGGGTGGCCTCGGCGGTCAAGGTTCTCTCCTCAGATGTTCGGGAAGCTGGGGCTCGCGGTCGACGAGGTCGGCGAAAAATGGCCCGAGGTCCTGCTCGCCCGCGATCACCGCCTCGAGCGCGTCGATCGCGGCGTTGGTCTGCGCGGCTTCTGCGGCGGACATCACGCGCCGCGCGGCGCCCTGGAACGCGAGCACCCATGCGCCGGCGGGCTGCGGGCCGACGATGAGCAGATCGATCCGGTTCCGCCCGCCGCGACCCTCGCACCAGGCGTGCATATCGCCCGCATCGATGACCTGCATGGGAACGCCGATGCACATCGCTCAGTGCTCCACCGGCGTGCGCTGGATGAGCACGCGCGCATCGCCGACGCGACAGGCCTCCGCCTCGCTCGGCCGGCCGGACTCATAGGCGTCGAGCGCGAGCGCCGGCGAGTTAAGGCGCTGGGCATCGCTGTCGGCGCGCTGCCGCGGCGCCAGGCCCCACGCCGCCAACTCGAAGACGGCGAGCGCGACGGCCTCGGTAATGCGTGCCTTAACCGCCGGCCGCAGGCTGCCGCCGAAGTCGTCGAGCTGCTCCGGTTGCACCCCGATCAGCACCACCGACTCCGGCGCGATGCCGCGCAGCTGCGCAACCGCGAGCAGCTCCTCGAAGCCGGTCTGGTGCGGGCTCAGCTTTACGCTGCCCCACGCGGGAACCTCCGCGTCGCGCAGCACCTTGAGCGCGCCGGGCGGCAGGCCGAAATCGATCGCGTCGAGAATGAGCAGGCGCCGCGCCGACGCGACGTAGTTCATCAAGGCGAAGCCCTGCGTGCCGCCATCGACGATCTCGACGCCCGGCGGCATCGTGTAGCCCGCATGGAGCGCCTCGACCGCACGCACGCCGAACCCCTCGTCGGCCCAGAGCACGTTGCCGAGCCCGAGAACGACCGCCGCGAACCGCTCCCCCACTCCCGCTCCTCCTGTTACACGTGACGTAACACGAGGGAACGTTACGCGACGACAGTCGCGACGCGTTGAGGTGGATCAAATCGCGCGGCGGCGCGACAAACCCGAGTGGCGTGCTGTGCTATTGCGCGGACGGCGTATCCGCGTGCGTAGCGCGGCGCCCGAGCGGTTTGAACTTGCGCGCCGCCTGGTGCAGATCCCAGGCGAGCTGCAGCTGCAGCCAGAACGAAGCCTCGTTCCGGAAGTAGTAGGCGAGCCGCAGCGCGGTGTCGGCGGTGATGCCCCGATGGCCGCGGATCAGCTCGTTCACCCGGCGCCGCGAGATGCCGAGATCGAGCGCGAGCGCCTGCTGGGTGATGCCGAGCGGCTTGAGGTAACGCGTGTCGAGGAAGTAGCCGGGGTGGGTCGGGTTGCGCCCGACCGCGCCCCGGCCGGCGATCCGCAGCGGCAGCCGCCCGGAGCGCGCGGCGCCTGCGGCGTTCACGGCTTCGGCACCCTCCAGCCGTTGACCATGGTGCTGATCACGGTCTCGCGCGACGTGATGTCCTCCCGGAACACGAGGTAGACGTGGATGATCGTGAAGAGGACCAGGTACCACATGCCCAGGTGGTGCCAGGTGTGCACCGCCTGGCTGTGACCCAGCAGCGGGATCACCCACGAGCTGAACAGGGTGTACTGCCAGGTCCCCATTCCGGTGCCCTCGCCATACAGCGCGAAGCCGGTGACGATCATGAACAGGCTGCCGGCGAGGTACATGAAGAACATCGCGGCCTGCGCGAGCGGATTGTGGCCCTGGTAGCGGCGTCCCTCCTTCTTCAGGAACGCGTAGTACAGCCCCTGGTCGATCAACCCGGCCCACCACGAAGCCTTGAGCATCGACCACGGCACCAGGAAGATCTCCCGCGCGAACTTGTTGCCCACGAAGAGCCAGTAGATCCGCACCAGCAGGAAGATGGTGAAGACGTAGGCCGAAGCGAAGTGCACGAACCGGATGTAGCCGAGAATGTAGTGGTCGCTCGCCTCGCCGGTGACCGACGGCAGCGGGCTGCCGATGAAGTAGCCCGTCACCGCCAGCAGCACCAGCGCGATCGCCATCACCCAGTGCCAGAGGCGCACCGGCGCCTCCCACACGTAGACCGGCTTGTGGGTGGTCATTTCCGTTGCCATGGTTTGCGCTCCTTCTCGACGGCTACCGCACCTGTACCGTCGCGATCTGCTTGCCTTCCGGCGAGATGACGTGCGTCGCGCACGCGAGGCACGGATCGAAGCTGTGGATCGTGCGCAGAATCTCGAGCGGCTCTTCGGGCTTCGCCATCGGCGTGTTCATCAGCGCAGCCTCATAGGCGCCGATCTGGCTCTTGCCGTCGCGCGGCCCCGCGTTCCAGGTGGTCGGCACGATGCACTGGTAGTTGTCGATCTTGGCGTTCTTGATCCGGATCCAGTGCCCGAGCGCGCCGCGCGGCGCCTCGCAGTAGCCCACGCCCTTGCACTCGACGGGCCAGGTCTTCGGTTCCCAGTTGTCGATGTTCGCGGTCGACGTCTGACCTGCCTTTATGTTGGCGATCAGCTTGTCGTAGAAGTACTTCATCTTGTGCGCCGCCCACGAGCACTCAAGGCCACGCGCGGCGGTGCGCCCGAGCGTCGAGAAGAGCGCCGGCAGCGGCACCTCGAGCTTCTTCAGGACCATGTCGACGGGCTCCTTGAACTCCGGCTTGCCCATCGCATAGGCGACGACGTAGCGTGCGAGCGGCCCCACCTCCATCGGCTGGCCCTTAAAGCGCGGCGCCTTGACCCACGAGTACTTGGCCGATTCGTCGATGTTCTGGATGTCGGTCCGCGTGCCTTTGGTGTTCTTCCCGAGCACGAAGTTCGGGTCCGTGACCCCGTCGAACGGGTGCAGGCCCTTCGATTCGTCGGCGTACTTGTACCAGGAGTGCGGCACGAACTCCTGGATCACGTTCAGGTCCCTGAGGTCGACCGGAAGGATCTCCTTGAGGTTGCCGTTCAGGATCGCCCCGCGCGGCATCATCAGGCTCTTGTTCGAGTCGTCGTTGGCGATATCGGGGAATTCGCCGTACGCGAGCACGTTCTGGCTCGAGATGCCGCCGCCCCACTTCGCCCAATCCTTGTAGAAGGACGCGATCGCGAGCAGATCGGGGATGTACACCTGGTCGATGAACGTGATCGTCTCGTCGATGATCCGGGCGACCATGTTCAGCCGCTCCATGTTGATCGCGCCCGGCGAATCCAGATTGATCGGCGAAGGCACCCCGCCGACGAGCCAGTTCGGGTGCGGGTTCTTGCCGCCGAAGATGGTCTGGATCTTGACGATCTCCCTCTGGAAATCGAGCGCCTCGAGGTAGTGGCCGACCGCCATCAGGTTGGCCTCGGGCGGCAGCTTGTAGCCGGGGTGGCCCCAGTAGCCGTTCTTGAACGGCCCGAGCTGTCCCGACTCGACGAACCGCTTGAGCCGCGATTGCAGGTCACGGTAGTACCCGATCGACGAGTTCGGCCACGGCGAGATCGATTGCGCGAGCTCGGAAGTGCGGCGCGGATCGGCCTTGACCGCCGAGACCACGTCGACCCAGTCGAGCGCGTGCAGGTGATAGAAGTGAACCAGGTGGTCCTGTGCGTAAAGCGTCGCATGCATCAAGTTGCGGATGATGTTCGCGTTATCCGGGATCTTGATGCCGATCGCGTCCTCGACCGAGCGCACCGAGGCGAGCGCGTGCACGCCGGTGCAAACGCCGCAGATGCGCTCGGTGAACGCCCACGCGTCGCGCGGGTCGCGCCCTTTCAGGATCACCTCCAGGCCGCGCCACATGGTCCCGGTCGAGACCGCGTTCGTGATGACGTTCTTCTGGTCGACGTTGACCTCGATGCGCAGGTGGCCCTCGATCCGGGTGATCGGATCGACGACGATGCGCCTGCCGCTGTTGTCCAGCTTGAATCCTTGGGTTTCGATGACGGCCATGGCTCAGCTCCCTGCCTTCTCGTTCGTCTTCGATGAGCGTGCCTGCTTGATCGCGGTGACCGCGGCGTGCGCCGCGACCGCCGCGCCCGCGACCACTGCCACCGTGGCGCCCACCCGGTCGGCATTCGCCTCGATGCCGAAATCGCGGATCGTGGTCAGACGATCGTAGAACGATCCCTTGTCCCAGAACCCGTCCTCGGAGCAGCCGATGCAGCCGTGGCCGGAGCCGATCGGGAAGGACACCCCGTCGTTCCAGCGCACCGTCGAGCACGCGTTGTAGGTGGTCGGGCCCTTGCAGCCCATCTTGTAGAGGCAGTAGCCCTCGCGCGCGCCGCGATCGTCCCAGGTCTCGACGAACTGGCCGGCGTCGAAGTGGGGCCGGCGGTAGCACTTGTCGTGGATGCGCTGGCTGTAGAACATCTTCGGGCGCCCCTGCCGGTCGAGCTCGGGCAGTCGCCCGAACGTCAGCACGTAGGTGACCACGCCGGTCATGACCTCGGCGATCGGCGGACATCCCGGCACCTTGACCACCGGGTTGTCGATCACCTGGTGGATCGGCGTCGCCTTGGTCGGGTTCGGCTTGGCCGCCTGGACGCAGCCCCACGAGGCGCACGAGCCCCATGCGATCACGGCCATCGCGTCCTTCGCGACGCGGCGCAGCTTCTCGACGAACGGCCTACCCCCCGGGATGCAGAACACGCCGTCGTCGCCGAGCGGCGGGTTGCCCTCGACCGCGAGGATGTACTTGCCCTTGTAGTTCTTGATCGTGTCCTCGAGCGCGGCCTCCGCCTGGTGCCCCGCCGCCGCCATGATCGTGTCGTCGTAGTCGAGCGAGATCATCGATAGGATCACGTCCTTCGCCAGCGGATGCGACGAGCGGATGAACGACTCGGTGCAGCACGTGCACTCGAGACCGTGCAGCCAGATGACCGGCACGCGCGGCTTGGTTTCGAGCGCGTGCGCGATCTGCGCCGCGCCGCCGCTGCCGAGCCCGAGCGAGGCCGCGGTGAGACTGCAGAACTTGATGAAGCTGCGCCGCGTGATGCCCTGCTGGCGCATGACTTCGTATAGGGTGGGCGTCATGCTTCTCCTCCTTGCGGGCGGCTCCAGCGGTGCGCCGACGGGTGCTTGCGGGGCCGGATTGCAGCTAGCGTGAGCCTCGCCGCAGACGACCGGTTTGACGGAGATCAACTGATGCCGGACCACCGGACGGCGGCCGCGCCGCTGTAACGGCCCCTGTTACCAATCTTCAGGCGAGCCAGCGATCGAGGTTCGCGCGCACGAATTCCGTATCGTCCAGCTCGGGATAGGCGGCGCTGACGCGCGCGATCTCCTCGGCCTGGCCGGGCGAAAGGCCCTCGTCGCGATCGAGGCACCAGGTCCCCGCAAACAGTCCCTGGCGCCGCAACACCTCGTGGCACCCGGCGATGCAGCCGGCGAAGTCGTGCGCGACGTCGAAGAACGCGCCGTTCGCGTCGGTGACGCGCGCATCGAGCTCCAGGATCTCGAGCGGGATGGCGCCGCGCTCGACGACGAGGTGGATGATCCGCAGGAGCTCGACGGCGGTCTTCGTCCAGACGCTCCAGTGGCCGAGCAGCCCGCCGCGAATGCGCACCGACACCTCCTCGCCATCGCGCCGGATCGAGTACGGCGTGACGAGGTCGAGCACGATGTGATCGTCGTTGCCGGTGTAGAGCGTGACCCGGTCCTCGCCGCGCGCAGCGACGACGCCGCGCACGACGTCGAGCGTGCGGTAGCGATTGAACGGCGCGACCTTGATCGCGACGACGTTCTCGATCTCCGCGAAGCGCTGCCAGAACCGCGTGGAGAGCGGGATTCCGCCGACCGCGGGCTGCAGATAGAACCCGACGAGCGGCATCACGCGCGACACTGCGAGGCAGTGGGCAATCACCTCGTCCTCCGCTGCACCCTTCATCGCGGCGAGCGAGAGCAGGCCCGCGTGGTAGCCGATCTCGCGCGCGAGCTCCGCTTCGCGGCGCGCCTGCGCGGTCTGGCCGGCGATGCCGGCGATCATCACCATCGGCCGGTCGGTCCACTCGCCGACCGTGTCCATTGCGAGCCGCAGCACCGGCTCGTATAGGCCGGCCTCGCGAATCGCGAACTGCGTCGCATGCACGCCCACCGCGAGCCCGCCGGCACCGGCGTCGACGTAGTAGCGGGTCAGCGCCCGCTGGCGGCGCGAGTCGAGGCGGCGCTGCGCGTCGAGCGCGAGCAGATGCGCGGGGATCGCCGCGCCGCGGCGGAGGCACGCGAGGATCTCCGGGGGAATGTCCTCGATGTGGCGGACGATGGGCATCACGCCTCCGTCAGCCGAGCTCCGGCCCGGCGATCGCGATCGCGAAGTTCGGATCTCCGAACGGCTCGGCGCGGCGGTAATACATGCGACTGAACGTGCGCTGCGCCGCGAACCCGCGCCCTTCGAGGGCCGCGCGCAAGCCGGGGCGCAGGTCAACAAGGTCGAGAACGAACGGCCCCGGCGCGCGGGCGACCGCGTAGTCGATCATGGACAGGGCGACCGCGGGCTCGGAGGCGACGACCGGTCCGAGGTGAGTGGCCGTCTGGCCGAAACGCCCGAGCAGGAAGCCGGCCGCCCCGGGCGTCCAGCCGACGACCGCGAGCTGCGGCGCGCGCTCGATGAGCCGGGCGATCACGGCACGACGCTCGGTGCCGAACGCGCGGTGGTCGAGTGCGGCGACCGCATCCAGATCGCTCAAGCCGGCGGCACGCAGCTCGGGGGCGACTTCGCCAGCCACCCCGCGCACCCGGCCGGTGCCAGGCCTCACCAGCCGGGTGATCGGCCAAGTGTCGCGAAAGCCGAGGCGCCCATAGACATCGCGGCCGGCCGGCGTCGCGTCCAGCCCGGGAACGAGCCCCTGCGCCGCGAGATCTTCGATGCCGTACAGCACGAGCTGCGCCGCGATGCCGCGGTGACGTGCGGCGGCGGTGACGATCACCATGCTGATCCAGCCGAACTCCCTACCGAGGGGCAGCGTCGCACCGGTCGCGCGCACGGCGCCCCCGGGCCCGTCGACACCATAGAGATGGCCGTGCTCGAGGAAGATGCGCCAGTCGGCTTCCACCTGGTTCCAGCCCGCCTCGAACGAAAGCTGCTGGACCGCGTCGAGGTCGGCGACGCCGAGCGGCCGGATGCGGACGACCTCAGTGGCCACCACGATACGAGGGGGCATGGCCCCCCTCGTGCTCCTCGAAATCGGAGCACTCGCTGCCCCAGGCAGCGAGTGCCTCAATAGTTGCCATCGCGAACCTCGAAGTGAGTGTCCTTGCCGAGCGACGGCATCTTGCGCGCGACCCAGTCCGCGGTCCAGTCGATCAGGCGCGCGAGCGAAACTTCGGGCGGGCCGAACAGCCGTTGCGCCTCGGTCGTGTTCACGAGCCACGCAGAATCGGATTCACTCCCCGTAAACACGGGCGCGACCCCGAATCGCTCCCCGAACGCGAGCGCGAGCGCGCGGATGCTCGTGACCTCCGCGCCACTAACGTTCAGGCCGGTCGTCGGCGCAGTGCAGTGCACGAGCGCGCGCAGCGCCTGACTGTTCGCGTCCCCCTGCCAGATGACGTTCACGTGCCCCATCGCAAGATCAATCGGCTCGCGCGCGAGCACCTTGCGCGCTACGTCGTGCAGCACGCCGTAGCGCATGTCGATCGCGTACGAGAGCCGGATCAGCCGCCCGGGCGTGCCGGAGAGGTGTGAGAAGTGCTGGAACATGCGCTCGCGCGCCACGCACGAGTTGGCGTACTCGCCCGGCGGGGGCGTGGTCGGGGTGTCCTCGGTCGCGCCGCCGCCCGTCACCGGCACGAACGGATAAACGCAGGCGGTCGAGAACGCGACGATGCGCGAGTGCGCGAACCGCTCGGCGACGAGCGCCGGCACGAGCGCGTTCATCGCCCACGTGAGGTGCTCGGCGCCGGTCGAGCCGAACTTGCGGCCGGCCATAAAAACGACGTTCGGCGCGTTGGGCAGGCGCGCCACGGCAGTGCGATCGAGCAGGTCGCATTCGATCGTGCGCACGCCGGCTGCCGCCAGCGCCGACCGCAGGCCGGGCGCGCTGAAGCGCGCCACGCCGATGACCTCCCGCCTGGGCACTGCACGCTTCGCCAGTCGCGCGAGCGTCGGGCCCATCTTGCCGCCTACGCCGAGCAGCATGATGTCGCCCGGCGCGCGCGCGAGATCCGCGACGAGCGCGGGTGACGGCGTCGTCATCACCTCTTCAAGGTGCTCGACCGACTCGAAGCGCTCGGGAAGGCTCACGCCTTCACGCGCGGCGATGCTCGCCTCTGAGCGATCTTGGCCTCGGCCGCTTCGCTTAACCTGCACCACAGATTAGCCTCGTCCAGCTCGCTCAAGCTCGGCGATGCTCGCCGACCTTGACGATCTTCATCGTGTTGGTCCCGCCGGACGCGCCGATCGGCTCGCCGAAGGAGATGACGATCAGGTCGCCCGGCCCGACCACGCCGTTCTTCACCAGCACGCTCTCGGCCTCCTCGAGCAGCGCCTCGCGGTCGTGGCCCTGGTAGCTCACGGTGAGCGGCGACACGTCGCGAAAGAGGCTCACCCGGTAGCGCGTGGCGGTCTGCGACGTCAGGGCGTAGATCGGCACGCCGCAGTTGAGGCGCGACATCCAGAGCGCGGTCGATCCGGTCTCGGTCAGCGCGGCGATCGCCTTGACCTTGAGGTGGTACGCCGTGAACAGCGCCGCCATTGCGATCGACTGGTCGATGCGTGTGAACAGGCGGTCGAGGAACTCGCGATCGAGATGCAGGGGCTGGCTCTTCTCCGCCTCGACGCAGATGCGGCTCATCGCCTCGATGGTCTCGACCGGGTACTTGCCGGCCGCGGTCTCCGCCGACAGCATCACCGCGTCGGTGCCGTCGAGCACCGCGTTCGCAACGTCGGAGACCTCGGCGCGCGTCGGCACCGGGCTCGCGATCATCGATTCCATCATTTGGGTGGCGGTGATCGTCAGCCGGTTGTGCTCGCGCGCGAGGTGGATCATGCGCTTCTGCAGCGCCGGCACGGATGCGTCGCCGACTTCCACCGCGAGGTCGCCGCGCGCGACCATGATGCCGTCGCAGGCCGAAAGGATGTCCTCGAACGCCTCGCGGCCGACCGCCTCCGCGCGCTCGATCTTCGCGATCAGGAACGACCTGCCGCCGGCGGCGCGCAGCAGCTCGCGCGCCATGTACATGTCCTTCCCGCTCTTGGGAAACGAGACCGCGAGGTAATCGGCATTGATGGCCGCCGCGAGGCGGATGTCCTCCATGTCCTTCGCGGTGAGCGCGGGCGCGGTCAGTCCGCCGCCGAGGCGGTTGATGCCTTTGTTGTTCGAGAGCACGCCGCCGTGCCGCACCCGGCTGTGGATCTCGCGCCCGACCACGCGCTCTACTTCGAACACGATCTTGCCGTCGTCGAGCAGCAGCACGTCGCCGGGCCGCACGTCCTGCGGCAGCTCCTTGTAGTCGAGGCCGGCACGGGTCTGATCGCCGAGCTCGCACTCGGCGTCCAGGACGAAGCGGTCGTCCGGGCTCAGGGTGACGCGCCCGTCCTTGAACTTGCCGACGCGGATCTTCGGGCCCTGCAGGTCGGCCATGATGCCGACGGTGCGCCCGGTCTTGCGGCACAGGTCCCGGACGAGCGCGGCGCGCGCCCGGTGATCGTCGGGGGTGCCGTGCGAGAAGTTCATCCGCACGACGTCGACGCCGGCGCGGATCATGCGCTCGAGCACCGCGGGGTCGCTCGATGCGGGTCCGAGCGTGGCGACGATCTTGGTGCTGCGGCGGCGGTCGTGCGCCGGGGTCTGGTGGGACAGCATGCGGCTCCTGGTCGTTGTTGTTCGTATCCTCAGTGCGCACGTTACGACAGGACTCGGGGCCGCCGCAAGCGCGGCCCCCGCCGCTCGCCGCGCGTGGGCGATCGGCAGGGCAGTCTCTCGCTATCCTGCGCACGTATCCGAGCAAATGCGAGCGCCTCGATCGATCAGAGGGCTCGTTTCCCTTCACACAGATTCACCAGCTCTGCCAACGCCAGTACCTGCGCCCGGCGGCCGCTCGAGGGGCGAAGCTGCTTGAGGATGCCTGCCGCGCGCAACTGGCCGAGCAGCTTGGTCACGGCGGGTTTGGTCGGCAAGCCGGGCTGGCCGAAGAGCGTGCTCGAGGCGAACACCGGTTGCGCGAAGATGCGGTCAAGGAGCGGGACGGCAAACTCGGAGCGCGTAAGGGCAATGGCGTTCGCTTTCAAGCGCTCGTAGAGTGCGAGGATGCCGCGCGCTTTCGCGGCGTTCGCCTCGGCTTGCGCCGCAAGGGCGCGCAGGAAGAACGCCACCCAGGCGTTCCAGGAACTTGGGCCGTCGAGATCGCGAAGGCGAGCGATGTATTCGGCGCGATGCGCATCGAAGTACTGCGACAGATAGAACATCGGCCGGCCAAGCAGGCGTTTTTCGTAGAGGAACACCGGGACGAGCATGCGCCCGATGCGGCCGTTGCCGTCCCGGAACGGATGGATGATCTCGAACTGCGCGTGAATCAGGGCAAGCTGCACGAGCGGGTCGAGCTCCTCGCCGCGCCAGTAGCTCTCGAGGTTTGCGAGGAGCTTCGGAACGCGCGCCGGCGCGGGCGGGATGAAACGCGCCGCCTCGATCGGCGTTCCAGGCGTGCCGATCCAGACCTGCGTGCGGCGCAATTCGCCCGCGCTCTTGTCGCGCCCGCGCACGCTTTCCAGGAGCACCGCGTGCAGCCGCTTGAGTAAAGCGAGGCTGAACGGGCGCTTTTTCAGCGCGCCTTCGGCCTCCCGCAGGGCCCTGCGGTAATTTAGGATCTCGCGAATGTCCTCGCGCCGCTCGGCGCTCGCCGGGGCCTCCCCCGCTTCGAAGCGCAGCACGTCGCCGAGCGTGGCCTGGGTGCCCTCGATCTTCGAGGAGAGTACGGCCTCCTGCGTCGTGAGGGGAGCGAGCAGCACTGCCGGGTCCGGCAGCCCGAGCAGGATGCCGTCGTAGTGTGCGAGCGCGCGGGTCGCCCGGCCGATCCCCGGCACGAGCGCGCGCCAATCGAGGCCTGCACGCGGGAGCGGCCGAGCGTCGAAGGGCCTGGGGGTCGCCATTGAGTAAAGCAGTGTAGCGGTAACCGGAGTTTGGGTAAAGCGTAGCTCGAACTGCTTTACTCAACTCGGGCTTGCGTAAAGCGCGCTTTACTCAAAGACGCCCGGGCGGGCGGTCGCCGGGCGCGACGCCTCCGCCACCCGAACCACGACACGCTCGATCAGGTCCGGCGCGGTACTATCCCTGCGCCCGCGCCTCGAGGACGGCGAGCGCCGGGAGCGTTTTCCCCTCGAGGAACTCGAGGAACGCGCCGCCGGCGGTCGAGATGTAGGAAATCCTGTCCGTGACCCCGTACTTCGTGATCGCGGCAATGGTGTCGCCGCCGCCCGCCAGCGAGTACGCCTTGCTTGCGGCGATCGCGTTCGCGACGGCTCTTGTCCCTGCGCCGAACTGTTCGAACTCGAACACGCCGACCGGGCCGTTCCAGACGATCGTTCCCGCTTGCTTGAGCAGGTGCTCGAGCGCGCGGGTCGACTGCGGACCGATGTCGAGGATCAAGTCGTCGGCCGCCACGTTCTCGGCCGGTTTGAGCTCGGCCTTCGCGGTCGCCGAGAACTCCTTCGCGCAGACGACGTCGACCGGGATCGGAATGGCGCCGCGCTTCTCTTCCATCATACGGATGATCTTGCGCGCCTCGTCGACGAGATCGGGCTCGGCGAGCGACTTGCCGATCGGTCCGCCGTTCGCGAGCATGAAGGTGTTGGCGATCCCGCCGCCGACGATCAGCGCATCCACCTTCGCCGCAAGCGCAGCGAGGATCGTGAGCTTGGTCGAGACCTTTGAGCCTGCGACGATCGCGACGAGCGGCCGGGCGGGATTGGCGAGCGCCTGCGTGAGCGCATCGACCTCGGCGATCATCAACGGGCCGGCGCAGGCGACCGGCGCGAACTTCGCGATTCCGTGAGTGGTGGCCTCGGCACGATGCGCGGTGCCGAACGCGTCGTTGACGTACACGTCGCACAGCGCCGCCATCTTGCGCGCGAGCCCCTCGTCGTCTTTCTTCTCGCCCTTGTTGACGCGGCAGTTCTCCAGCATCACCACCTGACCGGGCGCCGGCGCGACCTCGCCCGCGTCGATCCAGTTCTGTTTGAGCGGCACGGGCACGCCGAGCAGGGCCGACAGGCGCTCGGCCACCGGCGCGAGCGAGTCCTCGGGCTTGAGCTCGCCCTCCTTGGGCCGGCCGAGATGCGAAGTGACCAAGACGCGCGCGCCCGCGTCGAGCGCGAGCCGGATTCCCGGCACCGTGGCGCGGATGCGCGTGTCGTCGGTGATGTTGCCGGCGTCGTCCTGCGGGACGTTCAGATCCGCCCGGATGAAGACCCGCTTGCCGCGGAGGTCGAGGTCGATCATCCGGAGAATCGACATGACTGCGGGACGGGTGCTGGAGAAAGGGCAGGCGTCGCTGGGGCGGCGCCCGGTCGAACCCTTACGCGGCCGCTTTCTGGGCGACGGCCCCCGCCTGCATGAAGGCAACGGTCGTGTCGAGCATGCGGTTCGAGAAGCCCCACTCGTTGTCGTACCAGGAGCACACCTTCACCAGTGTGCCCTCGGACACCTTGGTGAGCGTCGCGTCAAAGATCGACGAGGCCGGGTGGTGGTTGAAGTCGATCGAGACGAGCGGGTCCTTGTTGTAGACGAGGATGCCCCGGAGGTCGGTGTCTGCGGCCTGCTTCACCGCCGCATTCACTTCGTCGACCGTGGTCGCACGTTTCGCAACGAAAGCGAGGTCGACGACCGAGACGTTGATCGTCGGCACGCGCATCGCGTATCCGTCGAGCTTGCCGTTCAGCTCGGGGAGCACCAGCCCGACCGCCGCCGCGGCACCGGTCTTGGTCGGAATCATCGACATCGTCGCCGAGCGCGCCCGGCGCAGGTCCTTGTGATAGACGTCGGTCAGGACCTGGTCGTTCGTGTAGGCGTGAATCGTCGTCATCAGCCCGTTCACGACGCCGATGCGGTCGTGCAGCGCCTTGACGAGCGGTGCGAGGCAGTTGGTGGTGCACGACGCGTTCGAGATCACGGTGTGCGCAGCCTTGAGCACGTTGTGGTTGACGCCGTAGACGACCGTCGCATCGACGTCCTTGTCACCCGGTGCCGAGATGATCACCTTCTTCGCGCCGGCCGTGATGTGCGCCGAGTTCTTGGCCTTGCTGGTGAAAAGCCCGGTGCATTCGAGCACCACGTCGACGCCGAGCTCCTTCCACGGCAGCTGGGCCGGATCCTTCTGCGCACAGACGCGAATGCGGTCGCCGTTCACGATGAGACTGTCGCCGTCCACCTCGACGATGCCGGGGAAGCGGCCGTGCGCGGTGTCGTACCGGGTCAGGTGCGCGTTGGTCTGCGCGTCGCCGAGGTCGTTGAGCGCGACGATCTGCAGGTCGTGCTTCTTCCCACCCTCGTAGTGGGCGCGGAGGATGTTGCGGCCGATGCGGCCGTAGCCGTTGATGGCGACTCGGATGGTCATGAGATGGGCTCCAGATCGGTGGCTAAACCAGGACGCGCTTCACCGCGGCGACGACGTTGTCGACGGTGAAGCCGAAAAACTTGAACAGCTCGGGGCCGGGCGCCGACTCGCCGAAGCGGTCGATCCCGATCACTTCCCCCTCGAGACCGACGTACTTGCGCCAGCAGTCGGTCACGCCGGCCTCGACCGCGACGCGCGGCAGGCCCTTCGGCAGCACGCTCTCGCGATACCCCGCGTCCTGCCGGTCGAACACGTTGGTCGACGGCATCGAGACGACTCGCACGGGGATCCCTTCCTCGGCGAGCTTCACCTGCGCGCCGGCGGCGAGCGACACTTCGGATCCCGTCGCGATGATCACCGCGCGCGCGCCGGCCGCATCGGCGAGCACGTAGCCGCCGCGTCGGATGGCGTCGATCGCCGCCGGCGCGCGCTTCTGGAAGGCCAGGTTCTGGCGCGAGAAGACGAGCGACGCGGGGCCGTCCTTGCGCTCGACCGCCGCGATCCATGCCACGACCGACTCCACGGTGTCGCACGGCCGCCAGAGATCCATGTTCGGGATGAGACGCAGGCTCGCGACGTGCTCGACCGGCTGGTGCGTCGGCCCGTCCTCGCCCAGCCCGATCGAGTCGTGGGTGAACACGCAGATCGAGCGGACCTTCATCAGGGCGGCGACGCGCAGGGCGTTGCGTGCGTAGTCGGAGAACACGAGGAAGGTGCCGCCATACGGGATCACGCCGCCGTGCAGCGCGAGGCCGTTGACGATCGCGCACATGCCGAATTCGCGCACCCCGTAGTGCACGTAGTTGCCGCCATCGCCGTGCCCGATGCTCTTCGAGCCGGACCACAGCGTGAGGTTGGAGCCGGCGAGGTCGGCTGAGCCGCCGACGAGCTCCGGCAGGATCTTCCCCAGCCCCTCGATCGCGTTCTGCGACGCCTTGCGCGTGGCGATCGTCTCGCCTTTGGCGTCGATCGCGGCGACCAGGTCGCGCGTCGCCGCGCGCCAGTTCGCGGGCAGCTCGCCCGCCATCCGGCGGCGGAGCTCGGCCGCGAGCTCCGGGTACTTCGCCTCGTAGCCCGCGAATCGCTCGCGCCACTGGGCCTCGAGCTGCGCGCCGCGCGCGCGCGCGTCCCAGGCGGCGCGGACCGGCGCGGAAATCTCGAACGGCGGGTACGGCCAGCCGATTGCCTTGCGCGTCGCCGCGACTTCCTTCTCCCCGAGCGGCGCGCCATGGGCATCATGCGAGCCGGCCTTGTTGGGCGAGCCCTTGCCGATCACCGTCTTGCAGCAGATCAGGGTGGGCCGGTCCGTGATCGCTTGTGCCGCGCGGATCGCTGCGTCCACCGCCTCGACGTTGTGGCCGTCAACGCCCGGAACGACGTGCCAGCCGTACGCCTCGAAGCGCTGCGGCGTGTCGTCGCGGAACCAGCCCGCGACGTGGCCGTCGATAGAGATGCCGTTGTCGTCGTACAGCGCGATCAGCTTGCCGAGGCCCAGCACGCCCGCGAGCGAGCACGCCTCGTGCGAGATGCCCTCCATCAGGCAGCCGTCGCCGAGGAAGACGTAAGTGTGATGGTTGACCACCTCGAAGAACGGCCGGTTGAACTCCGCCGCGAGGATGCGCTCGGCGATCGCCATGCCGACGGCGTTCGCGAGCCCCTGCCCCAGCGGGCCGGTGGTCGTCTCCACGCCGGGCGCGCAGCCGAGCTCGGGATGCCCCGGGGTCTTCGAGTGGAGCTGCCGGAAGCGCTGGATCTCCGCCATCGGCAGGTCGTAGCCGGTGAGGTGCAGCAGCGCGTAGAGCAGCATCGAGCCGTGGCCGTTCGACACCACGAAGCGGTCGCGGTCGGCCCACACGGGATTCGCCGGGTTGTGGCGCAGGTGGCGGCTCCACAGCGCGACGGCGATCTCGGCCATGCCCATCGGCATGCCGGGGTGCCCGGAGTTCGCTTTCTGCACCGCGTCCATCGCGAGGGCGCGGATGGCGTTCGCCATGTCGCGCTCGAGTGCGGCGGGCGCGACGGCTTCTGCTGGGGTGCTCATGGCAACGGATCCGGAGGGTGGGGCGGGGCGGAAGATTGCGATTATCGCGGAAGCGGGCGGTTTTTTCCACGCCAAGCGCCGCTGCGGCGACTCATGGGACGGCGGCCGACGCCTTCGCGGCGGACACGCCGAGCGCGCGGCGCCGCGCGTCGACGAGCTTGAGGATCAGCGGCGTCAGGATGAGCTGCAGCGCGAGCTCCATCTTGCCGCCGGGCACCACGATCACGTTCGCACGCGACATGAACGCGTCGTCGATCATCGACAGGAGATAGGCGAAGTCGATGCCTCTCGGGTTCGCGAAGCGAATGACCACGAAGCTCTCGTCCGCCGACGGGATCCAGCGCGCGATGAACGGGTTCGACGTGTCGACCGTCGGCACGCGCTGGAAGTTGACGTGCGTGCGCGAGAACTGCGGGCAGATGTAGTTCACGTAGTCGGGCATCCGCCGCAGGACCGTGTCGACCACCGCGCCAGTCGAGTAGCCGCGCATCGACTTGTCGCGGTGGAGCTTCTGGATCCACTCCAGGTTGATGATCGGCACCACGCCGACGATGAGGTCGGCGTA
>Ga0315278_10001058_pt1 | contig 23829 bp, 16 predicted proteins | sample YL17G06_0_MG_FD_203880 | JGI IMG/M metagenome (GOLD analysis project Ga0315278, IMG submission 203880) | Sediment microbial communities from Yellowstone Lake, YNP, Wyoming, USA - YL17G06_0 | ecosystem: Environmental > Aquatic > Freshwater > Lake > Sediment | place: USA: Wyoming | collected... | reverse complement strand
TTGCTTTAATGATCTCTGACATGTATTGGCCGAAAAGCTGGGCTTCGAAATAGGATTGGTTGAGCCGCCACAGGATCGCGATATCCGGGGATCGATCGCCGTCTACAATGGTCTTTACTTCGTAAAGTTGCTTTAATATGGCGTCCATATTGGCCAACACGGCGTCATCAAGACCGGCGGTATCGCCCTTTACCAGCAGGGTTTTTACTTTTTCATAGATAGGAGCCAGCAACCCGCATTTGGCCTGGAACCCGTCATAATCGAATACCCGCAAACGGTCCATCATGGCCCGGTCATTGGGGATATCGGCGGCGGCAACCTTGAGATTGGCATAGACGGCCCTGGCTTTTTCCATATTATCGATGGCGCTGTCCAGGATCGTTTTCATTCCCTGGGAATCAACGCCGTTAATGTCGGTCATTTCCACGAGGGCCTGGAAATCCTGGTAATCGGCATGGGAGGTTAAGAAATACCAGGCGCTCTCCACGATATAGGTTTGCAATGACGGTCCCATACTCTTCTTAATGTCGGGTGAAATGCCACAGGTACACCCGGGAGCAGCCAGACACTCCCGCCAGTTGGCGACCATTAATGGAAAGTTCATTTGCGTAAAAGAAAAAACCAATATCAATCCTAAAATCGCTTTAAATATGGTCTTCTTACTCATTTTTTCTCCTTAAAATGGCTGATGAATAATGACGGTGAAGAACGAAAGGTTTAAAGGTTTTTTCTTCATCATTCATCATTCATCATTCATCATTCATCATTGAATCCTCTTTATATATTTGCTTTAATGATCTCTGACATGTATTGGCCGAAAAGCTGGGCTTCGAAATAGGATTGGTTGAGCCGCCACAGGATCGCGATATCCGGGGATCGATCGCCGTCTACAATGGTCTTTACTTCGTAAAGCTGCTTTAAAATAGCGTCCATATTGGCCAACACGGCGTCATCAAGACCGGCGGTATCGTCCTTTACCAGCAGGGCTTTTACTTTTTCATAGATAGGAGCCAGCAACCCGCATTTGGCCTGGAACCCGTCATAATCGAATACCCGTAAACGGTCCATCATGGCCCGGTCATTGGGGATATCGGCGGCCGCAACCTTGAGATTGGCATACACGGCCCTGGCTTTTTCCATATTATCGATGGCGCTGTACAGGATATTTTTCATTTCCTTATAATCGACGCCGTTAATATCGGTCATTTCCACGAGGGCCTGGAAATCCTGGTAATCGGCATGAGAGGTTAAGAAATACCAGGCGCTCTCCACGATATAGGTTTGCAAAGACGGCCCCATACTCTTCTTAATATCGGGTGTAATGGTACAGGTACACCCGGGAGCAGCGAGGCACTCCCGCCAGTTTGCAACGAGAGCAGAATATGAAGATATTGAAAGGGATAATACCAACACAATTCCTAAAAATGTTTTAATTATGATTTTTTTATTCATGTTTTCTCCTATATTTATGTGATTGATTTTTTGTCTCATTTGAGTACAGCCTTATATTAAGAGGCGTCCTGCTCCCGGTCCTTCTGGATGATTTTCAGTCCCCTGGTTAAGTCATCGGTTACATTGAGCCACTGTTTGGATTCGTGGAACGGCTCCAGTTTGATACCGGGAATAGGATTTGAGCAGGGCATAATGTAGGTGATCTCCGGGAAGAGGTGGAGCACCAGATGCTCATCATCACTATATAACTGGAACATTTTATTATCCAGGCGCGAACCGAAATCAAAGGGCATATCCTTAACGATATCGCCGATCAGGTAGATGGCAAAGGGTTTCATCTCCAGGAGGGACAGGAGAAGCTGGCCTTTTTCAGCGCCGGTTAATTGGCGGATTTTTTTAGCCTCAAAGGATTCAAGGGAGAAGGCGTTGCTGATTTCCTCCCGTTTGATTTTATCCACCTTTAACAAACCCATGACCAGGCGGACAAAGTTACCGGCGGTAATGTTGGCCGGGATATGGTCGGCATGGCAGGGGCAGATAAAGTCCTGTCTTTGGGCGGAGGTGTTTAATTCCCGTCCATCCAGGGTTACTTTTAACGAGGGCCATTGCTCATTGCCCCGGTGGGGTTCATTGGAGAGAAGGTTATAGAGCATGCGGTGCCACAACGAGCCGTGCGCCTGGTAGGATTTAATAGTGCAGGTTTTCAGATGGATAATTTTAGGATTGCATTTGTATTTGTCCAGGTCTTCTTGCGGCAGGTCAAAGAGGATTTTTTCAAGCCGGTGAAAAGCAACCCGCAAACATACCGATATATAAAGGAGTGTCATTATCAAGCCCAGGAGGAAATAGGAAGGCAGCCCGGGCTGCGCCTTATATATATTGGAATTGTCTTTACTGAACACTTCAACTTTGGAATATCCGGTGAAATATTCTTTATCGATGACCATCAGGATAAAATCAATTTTTTGTTTTTTGGAATACCGGCAGAATTTACCCAATTCATTATACCCTCTGCTGCTGATCTCGTTGTTGACCGATTGATAATAACTGGTGGGAAACAGGCTCGATATCAATTGACCAAATTTAACATTATCAGCCATTTGCTCGATCATTTTATCCTCTAACTCTATAAGGATATTGAGTTCATTTTTTCTATATTCTAACATCTCTTTTTTCCAATCTTCGGATGGTATATCACCTAACTTCAAAACACCCAATTTTTTGTTCAAACCATTTTGCCAATCCAGAAATATTTTCAATTTGGCCGATTCCAGTTCAGTGAGAGGGGTTATGCTATTGGCTTTGACGACGGTAATAATATCGACCCCGGTAGGGATAATAAATATGAAGGCTACCCAGATCAACAGGCCAATGACAATACCGGGCATTTTCTCTTTCGCAGTGCCGCAGACAAAACCAACGGAGAAAAAGAACATTAACAATAAAAAGGCGTTGCCAAGAAACGCCGACACATACACATCAAAGGGGATCAAAACGCCATTGATTATAACCAGCAAATAAACCAGGGCCGTAATCAACAATAGCACCGCCAGCAGGGCAATGGCGCCGCCAAAATAAATCCCCCAGAAAATCTTCCACTTGTTGGCAATCGAGGCCAGGAACCGCAAAAACTCCCCGTTCGCCAGCGCGCCAAACCCATAAAAAAGAACCAACAGCCCCCCAATTACCCCGATAACGCCCGAATAATCCGAAACCAGGTTCTTCTTCATCTCAAAAACCTTTTTCCCATAAAAGCCCTTATATATATTGAAGCGCTCTCCACCATCGGCAAAGGCATTCAAATCGGATATCGTAGACGAATTACTGAAAAAGATGGAAACCGGGGACGGGTGAAAAATCAAACGGAACCCATAGGTGCTGTAAATTCGATAATTGAAGAACTGCTCCACCTTCTTATTCTCAAAGTCCTGGAAAATGGCCTCCTGCTTTAAATCATTTTTGTAGACCATGACGCCGTACTGGACAAACCCCAGGATAACCGCCAGGAGCACCAGGAACCCGATGACGTGCTTCTTTGATATGACCACCTTCTTCTTTGAGATGTAAAAGACCTTTCTCAGTTCATAACGAAAATAAGCGAGAATGACCAGCCACATGTTGACCTCCAAAAAAAAATATTTTTTCTAAAACCAACGAAATCTTTTTGTAATCGCTAATCCAACGAAATCTTTTTTCCTATTCACTATAAATTTCAAATTGGCTACTTGACAAATTCACCAGTTTTAAATTATAATGGGGTCATGGATGCCAAAACAATGCGAAGAAGTATTTTTGATGATAGACCGGTTTTGAGGTTGCCTTGCGATAGAGTCACTGCTAATCGTTTCAATATAGCGCATTTTTGGTTCCAGGGTTCAGCATACCACAAGGCCCCCATAAAGTCAATATACAAAAAACAACAAAATTTTCTAATAGTATCAACAGTCAATAATCCCCTTTTCGCGCTTGCCCAGTTCATTGGTTTTTACGTTAATAATATATACTCCTCCTATTTATTTAACAATGGGACATTCCGGTTGAAAAATGATGAAAGATGCTGTGGCGGTGGTAAATTTTGTTTTCAAAGGTTCGGTGACGAACCCTCCTTTCCAGCGACGCATGGGTTGAAAGCACATGATTTCTTTATAGTCAAACGAGATGCGACCTCCTTTGACACATGGCGATTAACCCATGCGGCGTTGGTTTCTCAAAACAAAACTGCCCACGAATTACACGAATTACACCAATTACACGAATTTTCACGAAAAAAAATTAGCCACAGGCGTCGCGACAAACACGGACACTCACGGAGAAAAAACAGGAGATTTTTGACAGCCATATTTTTTACCTTGTATATAAACGGCTGCATCGGTACAGGGACGGCCCCTAAATCCCCGCCCCTGTACCACGCGGCTATACCAGGAGATAAATAAAACAACCCATGAAAAATAACGAACTTACCTTTCCCCCACAAGAGGTGGCCAACCGCCTCCTCCAATTCAGACTAACCCAGGACCTGACCCCCGAAACCATGGCAAAATGCCTGAATGTGCCGGTCAATACCCTCTTAGAAATCGAACAAGGTAACCAACCCTTCCCCAGCGAATGGTTCGCCAAACTTGATAATATAATGGGAATGAATACTTCCTGGCTCCTCTTCGGCCACGGCCCCCGCCTGAAAAATCAAATCCCTCACTACAATGAGATGTTGTGGCTCATGCAGGTGCCAATCATAGAAAAATTAATCTCGAAATCACTTAATAAGTCTAAACGAATATTCTCGGTTAAAATCAAGGACGCCGCCAAACAAGGCCTGGTAAAGAGAACCAAAAAAACAACCAATACAAAAGTAATAGGAGATGAAAAATGAAAGAGATTACGATTAGCAAAGAGTTTGTCACAAAGGCGAATGATTTATTGAGCAAGCTATTGAATGACTGCGCTTTCAAAACAAGACTTCTCAAAGAGTTCAATAAAGACGTTGAATTTATTAAAGAGAGTCTTGTCCTGGGTAACAATGCCCGAGCCGCTGAAGATGTATATGAAAAAGAGACAGCGGAAGCGGCCGCGGCCAAAGAAGATTTTGAAAAAAAGTATAAAGCCGCCGGCTTCATCTATACCAAGCACACAGCCCTTTTAAAATTGCTCTTGAAATACGATATCAAGAAACAATTGGCGCTGGGTTTATCAGGCCGGGAAGAGCCAAAAAACAAAGAAGCATGGCTCGAAACTGCCCTGGATGTGTATGATAAGATAATCGGGGATTCCTCGGCGGTAACTTTAATCGGCGGTTATAATATCACATTAGCGGATTTGCAACCAGGCCGTCAAGCGATCGTGGAAGCGCAGGCCGCCAACGATACCTTAGCCAAAGAAAGCGCGGAAGCTAAGGAAGCCATGTATAATAAGGACTACACCTTTAATGAACTGTACGACCGGATGCAGATCATCCAGTATTTCTGTTATTATATATTTTTAAAAGAGCCGAAAAAATTTAAAGAGCTGGGTCTGCCCATTATCGATAATGAGATCGGGGCCATGATCACAATGGTGAAGGATTCCTCCATCACCAAAGATATGGTTAAGGATTCCAGTATCACCTAACCCCACTGTGAGGGGGGGCGCTTTTTAAAAAAACTGCCCCCTGGTCTCTCCTTTGACTTTCCTGTATAATGTACCGCTAAAAGGTTGAAAACCAGTATGATAAATAATACAGATAAAAACGGACCGGATGCAAAATCCAACACGCGACTGCCCCGCGAATCCCAATTGAAAATATCCCAATACCAGTTTAAATTGCAGTCAATACAACGCCTATACTGGACTCACATGACTGCGGCAAGAATTATCTTCAAAAACGAATTTAGGACAATAAAATCACTGGGGCTTCATGAAACAAGCTGGGATGTACTATTTCCCTGGACTCGACAGGCCAGGGAATTCTACCAAAAAATATTGCATAACGAAGAAATCCTCGGAAAAATGACCGACTACGGGATAAGCAGCGAAGAACTGGAACTGGGTCTTTTAAAAGTGAAAGACCTGGAAGGGAATAAATACTGGAAAAAACAATGTAATGAAGAGCAAGCGTCTGGAGAATATCGGTTACAAGAGTCCCTGGCAAAACTGGAAGAATACATGGAAGATTTCGAATGGGCCTCGCGCCAGGCCTTTAAAGACCAACCCCAATACCTGGTGACCCTGGGCCTTGAAAAATCACTGGAAGACGCGATCGAAAGTATTAAAAGGGGTGAACGCCGGCAATGGAAAACGAAATCGGAACCGCCGCGGGTAAGACCCTGGGAGAAGGAAAAGGTTGATAAATGATCACTGTACTCATTAATGACACGGTAAAAAAATATCTACTAAAACAACCTACAGACATACGAAAAAAAATCAGGGATAAATTCGAGTTCCTTGAATCCGGTATCTGGGACGGCGGCCTGAAAGTGAAAAAGTTAAAAGGCTCCTCTGATAAATATATTTTCGAAGCGCGAATAGACCGGGCAAACCGGATTATCTTTACACTGGGACAAGGACAGCCGAAAGGGCCGGGACAGGAAAACTCCTTATTCGTATATGTCTGGGGCATAGTAACACACGACGATATCCCGACTAAAATAAAAACTATTATCCCGGCTAATGCATCTTTCTTACTATTCGAAGAATACCAGGAAACCTTGCTTGAGAATGTCGATATCGAAGATCTGGAACCTACCTATTTTACCCAGGAAGGCGTCGGTGAAAAAAACGCCGGCGAATCCGGCAGCCAGCGCTGGTATGCCGTAGACGAACCCGAATGGCAGCGTATACGCATGTATTCCCGCGACGATTTCGACCTCTTTCTCCAACTAACCCCTGAACAGGATGAAATCCTCAGTACACCCCTACCCATGATGATTTCCGGCACCGCCGGCAGCGGCAAAACCAGCCTGGCCGTCTATTACCTGCTGAACCGTAACCTGGATAAAAAGAAAAAACTGTTTCTCACTTATAATAAACACCTGAAAAACTTTGCCGTGAAATTGTACAATGGCCTGCTAAACGAACGGCCCTGGAAAAAAGAGATTACTCCCCCGGATTTCTATACATTTAAAGAATTGTGCCTTGAAGCAGCCGGGAAAGATCGCTTCTCCCCTGAAAAAGAAGTGGATTTTAACCATTTCAGCCGTTTATTCACCGGCTACCCCACTTACCAGTCTTATGACGCCGCTTTGGTATGGGAAGAAATACGGGCCATTATAAAAGGCGCTGTCCCGGGCCTTAATCTCCCCATCGTGGAAACTGCTTTACGACAATTTAAAAAAGGCGCCCTATCACCGGATATAACCAGGCAATTGCAAGAGCAATTCATCCTGTTTTCAAAATTGGAATCCTTTCAACGGGTGGATAAAGTGGTCAAAAAATACCTGGATATCGATATCGAAACATTTGCCGCCAACATCGGGAAATATCTTCACGCCGGTATGGGGGCCTCATCCACTAACGACAGGGAAAAAGAGAACATGTCCGCCATACTGGAAAAAACCGTTGATATATTGAAAAAAGAACAAACCGGCAGCGGACGAAAATATCTCTCTCTTGCCGAATACGAAATATTAGGTAAGAAAAAAGCCCCCAATTTCAGGTTCAACCGTGGGGATATTTACCGCATCTTCGAATGGTATCAAAATGCATTGGAAACCGGGGGCCTGTGGGATGAACTGGATATGATGCCCGCTGCCATTGCCCCAAAATATACCTACGATATCCTGGTATGCGATGAAGTACAGGACCTGACCGATAGCCAGTTGGATTTATTATTTAATTTCGTTAAAAATCCCAAGAACATTTTCCTGGCCGGGGATACCCGGCAAACCATTAATCCCAGCGGTTTCCGTTGGGAAGAGGTACGCAAACATTTTTATGAGCGCGGCCTCGAAGTGCCCGAATTAAAAACCCTTTCCCTTAACTTTAGAAGTTCCGGCAGCATCATCGAACTGTCCAATACCCTGCTGGAATTAAAAGAAAAGTTTATGGGCCGGAAAGCCGATGAACCCAGGGAAAACTGGAAATATAAAGGTAGACCGGTGACAGTGGTTAAAGGCATCCCTACCGGGGAGATGCTGGAGATTTTAAAAGCAGCGGGCGCCGACCGCACTATCCTGGTAAGAACCGATGCGGAAAAAGAGTCCCTACAAAATATTCTTGGGACTGAATTAATATTTACCATCAAAGAGGCCAAGGGATTGGAATTCGATACCGTGGTGCTGTGGAAATTTTGCGATGATCCTTCATCCGAGTCCGAAGATGTCTGGAAAGCCACCCTGGAGTTGAGCGATCGGAATGTCCATGAAGCCAGGATCAAGCATGAAATCACCCTCCTGTATGTGGGCATCACGCGCTGCCAGAAAGACCTGATCGTTTACGACGGCGTTTCACCGTCACTCATCTGGGAAAGCGAACCGGTAAAGGATAACATCTATATTACCAATGACCGGAATTACTTGCGGAATGTGTGGAGCGTAATTTCATCGCCGCGGGAATGGGTGGAGCAGGGGCATTATTTTTTTGATCGAAGGTATTATAAAGCCGCGGCGGAATGTTTTAAAAACGGAGGCGATTCCCACAACCTGGCCAGGGCCAGGGCCTATTATTTCGCCCAAATAGGCAATTACGAGGAAGCAGCAGCCAATTTTGCCGGGATCGGGGAAATAGAAACCGCGGCTTTAAATTATGAGAATGCCGGGGCGTATAACCAGGCCCTGGGATTATGGGAAAAATTGAACCGCCGGGATAAAATAGTGGACTGTACCGCCGCGCTCCTGGAAAAAGAAGGAAAATCCCGGGAGGCGGGGAACCTGTATTTAAAGACCGGGAATTATAACGCCGCCGTGGAGTGTTTTAAAAAGGCAGGTAATAACAGGACCGCCGCGGAAATCTATCTTAATCATTTGAATAATATCGAAATGGCTGCCCAATATTTTGAATACAGTCGCGATTACGACAAAGCCGCGGCCCTTTACGCCGAACTGGACATGGTTGATAAGGCCGCGGGACTCTATTTCCAGGCCAAGAAATACGTGGAGGCAGAGGCTTTATGGGAGAAGACCGGCAGCTCTAAAAACCTGTTGGAATTGTACCGCCGCACCGGGAAGCATGATAAAATCTTCACTATCTACGAACGGGAAAACAACCTGGAAAAAGCATTGAAATACCTGGAGACGCTGAAAATTGATAAACAGATATTGCAGGAGGAGGGAGAAGAACTGTTTCAAAACAGGTGCTATTTCCAGGCGTTAATTCGTTTCCTGGCGGTGGAAGGTGCGGAAGAAAATGCGGCCAACAGTGCCGCAGCCGACTGGCCAGCCGAAGGCCCGGGAACCGACCGGGGAACTATGGCTGCGCTGCAAGGGAAAATAGCAGATTGCTATTATCAATTGGGAAAGCGTGAATCTTCGATTCCTTATTTTATAAATGCAGGAGATTTTTATTCCGCTGCGCGGGTTTATGATGAAACCGGGGATTATGAAAATGCCTTTGTCATGTATTTTGATTCCGCACAGGATAAAGCCGATGGTTTCGTACTGGCCCGGCAAGCTCTGGGCAAAGTAACCGATAAGGGATTTTTAAGGAAGCTTGCGCTCGGTTATTATTTTGACAGGGACTATGAGCGGGCGATGTTTCTATTTACCCGACTGGAAGGGTTTGCACCCCTGGAGGGGATCTGTTACGCATTGGCCGGGGAGAAGCAAAAAGCTTTTGATAAATGGCAGGAATGTCGTTATTATGGGGAATTGACAACCATTGCCGAGGAGTGCTTGCGGAAAGATATAATCGATATAGGAGCGCAATATTTCCTGGAACTTCCTTCCCGGGAGGATTCTTTCGAGCCCGATATTTTCAGTAAATCCCTCGAAAAGACCTGTATAGAAGATTTAATGAAGTCGTATTTTGGGGAGATTGTCGCATTCGGCAATAGGGAAATGAAATGGGATATTATCAAGGCCCACAAGGAGGAAACACGAATATGGGGTTTTTTCATCCTTAGGCAGGATGTTTATTTTAAGAATGTCAAGGCGGTTCAATTTTACCTGGCGTTTAATGGAGAATACAATGCTTTATTAATGTATTTTATAGAGAAATTGAAGAGTTATCCCGAACAAGCAAAAGATATCCTGGATGGTGTCTCGCATAATTCGGCATGTGGTGCCAATAACGATGAGTTCCAGGTGTTCCGGTTAACATTAAAGGATAAGTCGATGGGCCTGGATGAGGATGAACGCCGGAACATCGAGAGCTTTGCATCTAAAGTAGTCGTAAGAGAAAACAATTTCATGTTATTGGAAGAGGCGCCGGTATCGGAGGAGATTAAGAAAAAATTAGCCGATTGGGTTGAAGAGAGCGGTTTCCTGGATAAGAAGGATGATTATATCCGGGAGCTCTTAGCGAAAATAACCATAAACTTGAAGAATGTCCCCAAATAAAAACCGCCCCCCTCCGCCCCCTACAAAAGCTTTTTATTATTGGGACCAACCTTTTTTAAAAACGGGGGGTTACCATAATTCGTAATCATTTGACATAGGGTAGTGGATATGGTACTATTTTTTAAAAATAAAAAACAGCGTTAAATAAGGAACCGGTATGAAGACAAGAACAAACCCGGATGCATTTGAGAAAGTAACCTGGAAACCGGGTACCATGCTTTTCCCACTGCCCGTCGTAATGGTGACTTCCGGCGATATGGCGACAGAATACAATATCATGACCGTGGCCTGGACCGGGATCGTTTGCACCGAACCCCCCATGTGTTACATCTCTGTACGACCCGAAAGATTTTCCTATGGTTTTATAGAAAAATACCGGGAGTTCGGCGTCAACCTGGTGGGTAAAGAACTGGCCTTTGCCACGGATTGGTGCGGCGTCAAGTCCGGCCGGGATGTGGACAAGTTTAAAGAAATGCAGTTGACCCCTTTCCCCGCCGATAAAATAAAAGCGCCGCTGATAGCCGAATCCCCGGTGAACCTGGAATGCGTGGTCAGGGAAATCAAGCCACTTGGGACTCATCACATGTTTTTAGCTGAAATAGTGGCCGTGCATGGATCGAAGGCCCACCTGGACCTTAAAACCGGGGCCTTCAACCTTTCCCACGCCAATCCCATATGCTATTCCCACGGGAAATATTACCAATCCGGCGCTCTTATCGGCAAATTTGGCTTCTCCGTGGAAAAAAAGAAAAAGAAGAAGCGAAAGATAACGGTTGAAAAATAGGAGAAAAGATATATTATTATAATGCGAGGGTAAACCATGATCGAGAGGAAAGAACCGCGGATAAAGAAGAATTTGATTGTTAGCCTTAGTGACGATGGTTTCGAAGGTCTTGGTATGACTGACAATATATCCATGGATGGCATCTGTGTAGGTATGGATAAAAAGATTCCCGTGAATGCGGAGATTGTTTTATCCCTGGCAGTGCCGGGGGATATTCTCAGGATAAAAGGCGAGGTCATATGGTGCCGGGCGTCCCCCGATAACGAGAATAATATCGACGATGAAATAGGCATCCGCATCACGGATGCGCCGCCGGAATACCAGGATTTCGTGGATTATTTCAAGCGCAAAGCCGTTCCAACGAATCATTTGTAGTGAACAGGTAGCGCCGGTTCACTACCGAATAGCGCTTTTCGCTTTCACCTTTTCCAGGGAAGAGAAACCCCTCCAGAGGATGATGCCGGCCACGCCGCAGCCGAACCACAGGGTACCGGAACCGAGGGAATCGTAAATCTTAGCGCCCAATAAAGGCCCCACCACCAACGATAGGGAAAAGGCAAAACTGAATAAGCCCATGTATTTTCCCCGCACCGCATCATCCGAATGGTTGGCGACCAATGCTGCCAGGGACGGCATCGACAACATCTCACCCATGGTCCATACGGCCACGGTAAAACATCCGAATAAAAATGTACTCCCCAGCGGCATCAAGGCAAACCCAACACCCAGTAATAATGCACCCGAAGCAATCACTTTTACTGCCGACCGTTTTTTCAGCGCATCCATCAACAGCATTTCGAATAACACGATCATCACGGTATTAACGGCAATCAACAAGCCGATGCGGTTCTCTTTTAAATGATAAACGGTCCGGAAAAACAGGGGAAAGGTATTAAACACTTGCACGAATATTATCCCAACAAAAAAGGTAAACACCAGTACTTTTAAAAAATAAAAATCCCGCCACACCGATTGGGTCGGGGTATTCACCGGGGAATCCACATGGGATTCCTGCGCCGGCCGGGAAGTTTTGAAAAATAGGATAAATATGCCCGCCGCCAGCAAGCAGGTGAGTCCATCGATCCAGAAAAGCAGTCCATAATCGATGAGCGCCAGGTATCCGCCCACCACCGGCCCGATGGAGACCCCCAGGTTAATCGCCAGCCGGTTCAGGGCAAACCCCTTGGTTCTCAGCGCCGGTGGGCATACCTGCGACATGGCCGTGGCATTGGCCGGCTGTAACGCTTCGGAACAAACCCCCATGAAAAACATAACCGCGGTAATCCACCAGTAAGACTTGAGTTGCCCCAATAAAATAAACGTAAAACCCGTAATCGCCAGGCTGAGCTTTTGCACATTGTAGGCCCCCAGGACGTCGGTTAGTTTTCCCCCGGCATAGGAACCCAACAGCGCCCCGATACCGTAAGCGCTGATTACCTGGCCGGCCTGGGTCGGGGTGTAATGGAAACTCTGTGTCAGGTAGAGGGTCATGAAGAAAAAAACCATGGTGCCGCTGCGGTTGACAAATTCCACCACCGAGAGCATCCAGGCCTCCCTTGGTAGACCCGAAAAGGCCGAGCGGTATAAGGAAAAGATAGAAGCGAAGAAGCGAAGAAGAGAAGAAGAGAAGAAGAAAGCGCGGTCCTTCGCGGCTCTTTTCATGGCAGTTGAGCAAGGGGTGTTTGGGCGCCCGGGTTGGTAATGGACTTGTGCAGTTTGTAGAAAAGGTAGTAACAAATCGGCATCACGAATAAGATCAGCAAGGTGGAAGAGGTGAGCCCCCCAATGGTACAGACCGCCAGGTTGGTCCAGATATCGCCTTTGGAACCGCTGTCGCGAAGAACCACCAACGGCACCATACCCAGCACCGCGGTTAACGTGGTCATGATAATCGGCCGTATCCGTTCTTTGGTTCCAATGACAATGGATTCGATGATCCTTGAGGTTTTTGCAATGTGGCGATTGATATTATCGATCAATAGAATGGCGTTATTAACCACGATGCCCATCATCAAAATCACCCCGATATAGCCGGAGGCGTCGAAAGAAAAATCCAGCAGCCAGAACGCCAGGAAAACCCCGATCAATGACAGCGGGATCGTCAGCATGATTAACAATGGTTGAAAGAAGTCCTCATAGAGGATTCCCAGCACCAGGTAAATCAAGAAAATGGAAATGCCGATGGCCCACCATAACTGGTATTCTTCCTCTTCCGAGAGCCGCCAACGACGTTCATCCAGGCTTTTGCTGAACCCCACCGGCAACTGGAGGTTATTGTAAAGGGTTTTGTGGAAGCGGTCGCCGGATTTGGCCGACCCCAGGTAATCCCATTGGACCATGGCCCAATACTCCTGTTTTTCCCGGGTGATGCCCCCTTTCTGGACGGTAAATTCGATATCCGCCACATCTTTCAGCCGGAAAGGGATTGTTCCATAGTTTAATTCCATATTCAAGAGGTCATCGATTTCCAGGTTCTTCGCATCCGGCGTCTTGATTTCGATGGCAAGCTCCTTATCTTCGAATTTAATCCGCTGCGCATTGGTGCTTTCTCTCAGGTTGGCGGCGATCAACGCCAGCAAATAGGATGGCGGCAGCCGGTAATAATCTAACTTATTCCTGTCCAGCTTCAAGGAAAAATACTTTTCCCTCCCCCCCCACCAGAAATCCTTGTCGGTTTGAATCTCGCAATCCTTGATCCGGCGGTGGGTCAGGAGATTATCCCTGAGATCATTGGCTATTTTCATCAGTTTCTCGAAATTATAGCCCTTGATATGGATATTGTAGGGCAAATTGGATCCGGTATCCGGGTTGTAATAATAAGGTTCCTGGTCGAAGCCGGCCACGTAAACCCCGATGCCGGCCAGGTTGGTGGCGATCCCCACCAGTTCCTGTTTTAATTGAAGGGGATAGGAGGAATTTTCAATCTCAGGGGGAAAACTGACGATCATGTAAGCATTGGAGCTGGAAATCTGGGTATTGATTTCCTTTTGATAGGGCTTTTCCAACGCCACCTTTTCAAATTTGTCGATGGCTTCCTGCACATTCTCGAATTCGGCGCCGCTGGGAAATCGGAGTCCTACGACCACTTGCTCCTTGGAGTACCAGGAAAAAAACTGCCCGAAAGTCACTTCTTTCAGGAAGATTCTCCCCGAAAGGATAAACAATATGATGATGGGAATGATGACAATAAGCGGGTATTTTATGATGAAGGGGAAAAATTTTCCTTTTTCGAAAAGCGTCTCTTTGGGCTGCCGTCTTAACTTCAGGTCCATCCTGGCGGCCAGGGAAGGGATCAGCACAAATGAGACAACGATGGAGGCCAGGAGGGCAAGGGTCATCACATAGGCCAGGGGTAGGTAATACATTTTTAAGCGGTCTTTGAAAAATAGGGCAAAGGTGAAAAACACGATAATGTTGGTAAACGTGGAGGCCAGCACCGCGACGAAAACGGCTTTCGCTCCCTGGACGGCGGCGGTTCTCCGGTCGAACCCCTTTTCCCGGTGTCTTAAGATACTATCGAATACCACCACGGCGTTGTCTACAAACAACCCGAACCCCAGGGCAAACCCGGATAGGGTCAATAAATTCAAATCGATCTTCATGAGATAAATGGCTGTCAGCGCGGCAAATACCGAAAAGAAAACGGATGAAAATATCAGTAGGGCCGCTTTCAGGTCCCTGACCACCACCTGCAAAATAACGAATATGAGCACCAGGGTTAAAATGGCAATCTTCCCCAGGTGCAGCAGCTCGTTTTTCAAATCTTTGCTTTCATCGCTCTGGACGATAAAGGAAATTTGCCCCTTATATTTATTAGCCATTTCCCGGAGTTTGTCCCTGACCCGCCGGGTCACCTCCAGGTGACTGTAACTGCGATCCTTACGAATGTCGAACACCAGGTAGGGTTTTCCCTGGTATCTTCTTTCAAACCTGAGTTCCCCATAGCCCAGGTAGACATCCGCCACATCTTTCAGCAAGAGGGGCTTGCTGCCCATTTTTTTTATAAAGATATTTTGCAGGTCAGTGATTTTTTTAGGGGATTCCGACAGCGAGAGATTGATTTCAACGGAATCCTTATTAAATGAGAGGGATTGTTTGGAATAGAAATGCCGGCCGATTTGCGCCAGGATATTCCCGATGGTCAACCCGAATCTTTCCAATTTTGAAACGTTGGTAAGAATTTTGATTTCAGGTTCAACGCCGCCGTACAGCTTGGCGGATTCGACCCCGGGGATAGAACTCAGCAGGGGTTGGATATCCTGTTCCGCTATTTTTCGCAGTTGGTAAATGGAGTAATTTTCCCCGTATATGCCCACGCCCATGAGGGGCCGCTGCTCGAAGTCCTCCGGTACCACCTCGAAAATTCCCACCAGTTGAACGGCCCTGGGCAGGTCCCGCTGCAGCCGGTTGAGTCTTTCCCGCAGCACCAGGTGGGCAAAATTCAATTTGATATTCCGACTGAACTCCACCCGGATTTCACCGGAGGCGCTCAGGGCCCGGCTGTTGATCTTTTCTACGCCTTTTACCCTCATTATCTCATTTTCCGCCGGGATTAAGACTTTCTGGAGGATGATGTCCGGCGAGACCCCGGGCCAACTGTACTGGATAGTAACGGACGGCAGATTCTGCTCCGGGTCCGGCACCAGGCCGACGGTCATATGATTATATGAGTAAATCCCCAGGAGAATGATAATGGCGAAAAATACCAGCGCCAGCACCGGGCGATCGATAATTTTTTCCATGGTCTTTATCCTTTTGCTTCTATTCTTTCCTTACGTTTTTCCAGGAAACTTTCTACCATTTCATAAAAGACCGGTATCAGGAAGAGGGTAAGGATCGTGGCCAGTAAGGGGCCGCCCACCAGCACCAGCGCCAGGGGGCGCTGCAATTCCGAACCCAGCTCGCTGGCCGTGGCCATGGGAATAACGCCCACGATGGCGGTCAGGGCGGTCATCAAAATGGGCCGCAGCCGGACCCGGGCCCCTGTCAACACCGCTTCCCGCAGTTTCATCCCCCTTTCCCGTAATTGGTTGAAGTACTCTATTTCAACGATGGCCGCGTTGTCCACGAATCCCACGGTCACCATGAACCCGATGCCGGAAATGATGTTTAATGAATTCCCGGTAATCAACAGCATCAGGATGCCGCCCAGCAATCCCATAGGCACGGTAAGCATAATAACAAGGGGCTGGAGAACACTTTCGAATTCGGCGGCCTGGATCATGAACATCAGGAGAATGGCCAACCATATGGCCTGGGTCAAAGAATCGAAGGCTTTGCGTCTCTCTTCTTCCTCGCCCGAAATCACCACCCGGGTATTGACCGGCAGGTCGATCTTTTCCAGTTCTTTTTCGGCCTTGCCGATAATCTTATCCAGCTTTTCTTTGGGGGCGTCCGCCGAAACCAGGAAAAACATATTCTGTCGTTCTTTTTCGATGCGTTTGATGGAGGGCCGGGTCTCGATATCGATCAGGTCTTTCAGGTAATAGGTCTGGTTGTTGACGGGCAAGGGCAGGGACATCAACCGGTTCATGGCCATGATACCGTCCACCGGCACCCGGACATAGATATCGTAGTTTTTTTGCACCAGCTTGATTTCACCGGCTTTCTCTCCCCGGACCGCCTGGTTGATGAAATTGGCGACATACTCTTTGGAAATGTTCAATTCATCCAATAACTCTTTGTTAAAGGTAATGGCATAGCTGGGTTTCCCTTCGCTGGTGGTGGTTTTGAGGTCATGTAAACCTTCGATGTCTTTTATTTGTTTCACCACCTGTTTGACGGCTTCTTTGCCCCTTTCGATATCGTCGTAAAAAACTTTGAGTTGGAAATTGTCGCCGCCGGTGGACAGGTACTGGGACAGGGTGTTTTGCTCCTGGAGCAGCGAGAAATCCAGCAGTTCGGTTTTATTTAATATCTCACGGGCGCCGGCCATTACCCCGGGTCGTGCATCCGGGGATTGGCAATTGACGATATAATGGATGGAGTTCACCGAGATATCTTCGCTTCTGCCGGCCTCCTTGGAAACGGCGCCGGATTCGGTAAACACCGACTCCACGCCTTTAAGGGTCATGAGTTTCGTCTCGATCTCGGCGGCGATGCGGTTGGTCTCTTCGAATCCATAAAAGGGTATGGTATTGGCTTTAATCTCGAATTTGGCGCTGTCGGGTATGGGCAGCAGTTCCTTGTCCAGCAGCATGAAACCGCCTACCATGGCCGTCAGCATGACGATAGAAACAACAGCGGCAATGCTTCGCCGGTTTAACATGTGTTCCAATAGCCGGTGGCGGTAGTCATCCAGCATGGCATAGCCCCGGTTGAATCCTTTGAATATCGGCTGTAAAATAACATTTAATGCGGCGCCCAGGTATTTAAACGCATATTTAAAGAAAATGTAAAGAGCCCCCATAATAAAATAGAGGATGTAGCCCAAAATCCTGAAGGGTATCATGAGAATGAAATTTAATCCTTTCAAGGGCGAATTGAGAAAATGGAACCATTTCTTTTTCTCGCCTGGGTCCTGGGGGGATAGGCCATCATCGGTAAAGTGGAACCTGGAACCTTTTTCTACGGCGGCAAGGGCCGGCAGCAGGGTTAGGGCCACCACCATGGAGGCCAGGAGAGAAAAGGTGACGCTTAAGGCCTGGTCCCTGAACAATCTTCCCGTGACGCCGTAGAGATAGATCACCGGCAGGAATATGGCGACGGTGGTGAGGGTGGAACCGATAATGGGGACGCTGACCTCTTTGGTTCCCTTGATGACGGCCGCGGCCAGGCTTTCTTCCGTCTTCTTAAAACGGGAAACGGCTTCCAGGACGATGATATTATTATCCACGAACATGCCGACCCCCAGCACCAGGCCGCCCAGGGACATGATGTTGATCTGGACATCGAAGGGGAGCATCAAGGCAAATGTGGCGATAATGGAGATGGGAATAACCCATGATACCAGGATGGGGTCCTTGTAATTCTGTAAAAAGAGCAGCAGGATAAGAAAAGCCAGCAAAGCGCCCTCGATCAGGGAGGAAGTCAGGGAGTCGATGGAAGCGACGATCAACTGCGCTTCTTTTGAGATTATGGCGAAATGGATGCCGGTCAATTCTTTTTCCAGGGCGGCAATGGCTTTTTCGGCTTCTTTGGTGGCGTTAACGATATTTCCCCCGGATTCCCTGTAGACCAGCAGCGATATGGCGGGATTGGCATTAAAGCGGATATCGCCGTCTTTTATTTTGTTTTTATAAAAGGCGTGACCGATATCGCCGATGGTAATATTTCGCCCGGTCAGGCTGCGCACCAGGATTTTTTCGATCTCTTCCGGCCGCTTCAGTTCCCCTTCGATTTTTAAGGTATACCTGAATTTATCTTTTTTCACCGTACCGCCGGTGGGGGCGTAATTATTCATTGAAATGGCGCTGCTGACCTCCGATAAACCGATGCCCAGGTTCTTTATCTTTTCCGGGTCGATTTCCACGGATATCTCTTCGATATCGCCGCCCCTGATTTCCACCGACGAGATGCCTTCCAGTTGTTCCAGCCTCGGTTTGATAATAAATTCGGCCGTCTCTTTCCGTTCTTTCAGGCCCACGGTATCGCTGCTGAGAATGGCGATCATAAATGGGGAGGCCGAGGGATCCATTTCCATGATGATGGGGGGTTCACAGTCTTCGGGCAGTCTGCTCCTGACCTCTTCGCTTTTTTCCTTGGTATGGAGCAAGGCAAAGTCCATATCCGTGCCCCAGTGAAACTCCAGGGTGACGATGGAAACTCCTTCCTGGGAAATGGAGTTGATCTTTTTAATGCCGGAAATAGCGGACAGCGGGCCTTCCAATTGGGAAGTAATGGCTTTCTCGATCTCTTCCGGCCCGGAACCGGGATAATGGGTCAGGACTGTTATTTTCGGGAAACTCAAATCCGGCAGCAAATTAATAGAGAGTTTTGTCAACGAAATGATGCCCAATAATACCACGCCGAAGTAAACCATGATGGTTCCCACCGGTCGTTTGACGGATTGATTAATGATGCTCATCGTTTTTTCCTGCTTGTTTATTTTTGATCGATGATTTCGAGGATTTTTACTTTGGATTGATGGGCCAGGGTGAGATGGCCGGAGATAACCACCAGGTCTCCTTCTTTAACGCCGTTATTCAATCCCTTTTCAATGACCTGGTCTTCGTCGTTTTTTTCGCCCAATTCCACGTATTCCCACATGGCCATGTTCTCTTTTTCGTTTACGATAAAAATCAGCGGACGCTGCCTGACGATAATGGCGTTCCTGGGGACCCGCAAGACATCCTTGAATATTTTGTATTCCACATCGATGGCCGCATGCATACCGGGCAGTATCGAATAGTTTTTATTTTCCAGGTCGACGTAGATGGAGATGGTTTTATTCTGGGGATCGATCTCGGGGCTGATGGACTGGATCCGGCCATAATAATAGTCGCCCGGGAAGGAATCGAATTTGATCCTGACGGCAGTCCCCTTTTTTAAGTTAGCCACTTCGGATTCCAGGGCAAAACCTTTCAAATAAAGGGTCTGGAGATTGACGATTTTTAACAGGTCCAGGCCGCGGGTTACTTTAGCGCCTTTGCTGATGACGATATCCGCGATGGTTCCCTGGAAAGGGCTCCTGATGGAGGTCCGTTTTAGATCCAGTTTGGCCTGTTTTAAGCGGATATTGGCGTCGGAGAATCCTTCCTGTGCTTTTCGTATTTCTTCTCTCAAGACGCCGGCATAAACCATGGCCTGTTCGTACTCATCATTGATTTCATCCAGTTGTTTTTCGGAGATTTTCCCTTTTTCAAAGTCTTTCACGGCGGTGAGGTGTTTTTCTTTCAACTGTTCCAGTTTTGCTTTATCTTCGCCGGACAAGATTACATTTTCAGGCAAATTGGTGCTTTCAGCCACCAGGTATTTCGATAAAGCCTGCAGGCGGTCGGCTTCGGCCCTGTCCACTTGCAGTTGGATTTCCGAATCGTCCAGTTTTACCAGTTCGGTATCTTTTTGGACCAGGGCGCCGATGGGGTAACGGATTTCTTCCACGGTGCCGTCCACTTCGGCTTTCAGGGTTGCTTTCTCCCACACATCGGCGGTGGCTGAAATAGGAAGTCTCATGGGCATGTCACCCCTTTTGATTCTTAATACGGTCACCTGGAGGGCCGTTTCCTTGCTTTCACCTTCTCCTTCCTTGTTTTCGCCTTCTTTGCCATCTTTATTTTCCTCGGCCTTAATAATTTCGGTGGCTTCTTTTTTTTCTTCCTTGAAGAATATCTTGTAGCCCCCCCAGATGAGGGCCGCGATCATGATGATAACTGCACTGATTTTGAATATCTTGTTCACGTTCATATGCATACTCCTTTTTCGTGGCTTATACAAAATGGTTCATTACATAATGTAAGTACAGGTTATACCACATTTTGTGTTTTTTTTAAATTATTTATACGGAGAAAATAGAGAAAAAGTTTTGTTTTCATTTAAGGACCAATTTCTTAATCACGACATCACCGCTGATGAAAACTCTCTTAAGATATTCCCGGAACGTCGGATGCGTTTTGCGTAATACGGTAGTAGTCCCCATAACGTATTTGACCTTGTATTTCTTGCATAACCGGAAAAAATGCGCTGCCTCACCGGATTTCAGGCATTTAAACATTTTCACCCTATCCTTGTTCCTTTGATCATAATCCACATAGGGGTTCGAAAAATAAGGGTGGGTGGCTACCACTTTCCTTGCCGCGGGCCCAACGACTCTCATACTAAACCTGTCCCGGCATAAAAATACATCATCCGGTTTGGTATTCTCCCGGATCCAATAATAAGACTTGATGGCAAGGGTATCCGTCATCTTATGGAAAGCAGCATCCTTTGATTTCAACAGCCATTCACTGTGTGGGTATACGGTTACTACATAGGCAGCGCCTATGCCGGCTAAAAGAAGGTAAAAAACCGGCTTTAATTTTAAATATTTAGCGGATTTCAACTGACGCCATTTCGCGGCAAACGTAAAACGTTTTTCCAGGGCATTTCCCAGCATCCCGGCAAGGATTACGGCCCCGTAACCGAATAACACATAAGACAGGGCTTTTAAGTAGAAAAAGAAATGGTAAGCCGGGACGATTAAGGGCAGCATAATGGCGGCGTCCTTTAACTCTAATGTGAAAAGATAATAGGCCAGGTAAGCCAGGACTATGCCCAGCCAGTACAGGATAATCTTCCTGGCCTCCCCATCCCGTTTTTTTACCACCAGGTGAACGAACCCGAAAACAGCGATTAAATTGGGCAGGTAAAACAGTTCTGTTTTCAATAGCCGGGGCAGCCCTTTAAAAGTTAGTTGGTCCCATTCCCAGTTGGTGGGTAAAGGATTTACGATTTTCAACCGGTAATGAAAGACCACGAAGCAAAGGAATATCATGGTTATTACGAAGGCGGGGATTGCGAAACAAAAGAATTTTTTCAACAAAGGTGCGAATGATTTGTCGGTTCGGGTAGGATTTTTTAATCCAGTGTTCAGCTTTCCCAGGAAATAGAGGGCGATCATGCACCCGGCGATAAAGGCGGACGATGTATTGATTAAAAAAGTTAGACTCAGCAGGATGCCCAGTGTGATGCAATGTTTGACCGGCGGTTCATTTTTTATGGTCTTGTAGAAAAATGTAATCATAAAATAGAAAAACGCCTGTGAAATAATGATCGGGAAGATAAACGGCGAATATAAACTTGTCGCCCAGGCGGGATAAGGGTTGGTTATAAATAGATAGGCGGCGGAACCTATTAAAGCCGGCCAGGGGCCGAACATGGATTTGAGCATATAATAAAACGCCAGCGGGGCGAATATAATAAAGAATGGCCCGAATCGTGCGATTACTTGCGGAACCGGGGTATTGAAGAGAAGGCTTACGGCGGCGAACATAAAGTGGAGGCCGGGGTTATACCAGATGTATTCGTTTAAATAATAGGGATCGCTGCCGTACCCGCCGTCCAGGATTGTCTGGGTCTGGGCAATGTCCCTGAATTGATCCAGATCATTGGGCCAGGTTAAATCTTTTACAGCGTTATAGCCTATATACAGCAGCGAGAGGCAAATGACAACAAAGACAAAATCGTGCTTAATCTTTTCACTTAAGAAAGATGCCGGGTTTCGCCATTTCATCGGGTTTCCACCTTTTAAGTCTTTTGAAAAGCAGACGATAACATAAAAATGAGCAAATATCAATACCCGGTTCCCCCCTCCTTCCCTGCCGGGGCCAAACTTTTGTTTGGTAGGGGCGAACCTGTTACATGTTCACCTCTTTCCGGATTGACGTACCATAATCGGAGAAAACAAAGGGGTTAATACACAATTTGAGAAATATTTCCCGGCCAGTCGCTTACTTGCCCCACAAAACAGGTTTATCCCCTATCACTCTAATTCCCTCTATTTTTTCCAATTTTTGACTGCCCCCCTAAATACAAATACTAACACTAACACCAATAAAACATTACAGTCCCGATATTTCCAATAAATATAGGATGACGATAATCATTCCCGAAAATATCGCCACCATTACCCAGGGGTTGACTTTTAACAATTCCGGGAAGGTAATTTCTCCGAAGAAGCCTTTTTGGACAACTGCTTTTAAGAATTTGGGATAAACCGCCGCAAATAGCCCGGTGCCCACCAGCATGCCGGTTAATCCGCCCGCCAGGGCATCCAGGGAGCCGTTCCCAATGGCCCCTATCACGGTTCCTGGGCAATATCCCAGGATGGCAAAGGCAATCCCGAAAAACAATCCACCCCACACGTTCATACCCACTGAACCGGCTTTGGGTTGAAGTTTTACCCAACCCAGGCCCTTAAAAAAATAGACGCCGATCATGCCGGTAACCACGGCGCTGAGCATAATTTTTACCACGGTAAAATCTTCCAGGAGCAACTGCCCCAGGATGACATCGTACCGGTTGACGCCGCCCTTCTGCAGCAGGAACCCGAACACAATGCCCATGAGCAGCCCCAGTACTAATTGAAGACCCTTTTTAGCATGAATTTTTGTCAACATATTTTACCTCCCAAAGACGTGGTAGATGAGCATGGCACACCCGATGCCGCCGATAAAGAAAAAAATCACCGATACCCAACTGGAAACCGCCAGTTGCAGTGTGCCGCTGATACCGTGTCCACTGGTGCAGCCATTGGCCCAGCGGGAAGCGAATCCCATGAAAATTCCACCTATAAAGGCCGCAATCAAGCGGGGCACTGGAGAGGCGCCAAAGGACTGCCGCCAGAGTTCCGGCACCCAGCGAAGATCGATGGAACCGGACATCCGGGCCGCTAAAAAAGCGCCGATCAACACACCAACCAGGAACATCCACTTCCAGTCCGCCTTAAAGGGGTACTTTTTATAGTAGAGTTTTTCCTCTACTTTTTTGCCGCGAAATAGTTTTTCCAACATGCCGCTGCTGTGGCTCAATCCCGAAGAACAACTGACGGTTTGATTTGAGAATAGAAAACTCAACCAACTGAGTATCCCAATCCCGATGCCCACCGCATATGGCGACCATAGATCTATCTGAAACCATTCAAGCATAATTTACCTCCTGTAAATCTTGTTTGATCGGCGACAATCAGATTTTCCTTTTCTATATACCATA
>Ga0315278_10001056_pt1 | contig 23839 bp, 19 predicted proteins | sample YL17G06_0_MG_FD_203880 | JGI IMG/M metagenome (GOLD analysis project Ga0315278, IMG submission 203880) | Sediment microbial communities from Yellowstone Lake, YNP, Wyoming, USA - YL17G06_0 | ecosystem: Environmental > Aquatic > Freshwater > Lake > Sediment | place: USA: Wyoming | collected... | reverse complement strand
CCTAACCCTAACCCTAACCCTAACCCTAACCCTAACCCTAACCCTAACCCTAACCCTAACCCTAACCCTAACCCTAACCCTAACCCTGACCCTGACCCTGACCCTGACCCTAACCCTAGCCCTAGCCCTAGCCCGGCCCCTAACCCTAAACCTAAGACCCTAAGACCCTAAGACCCTAAGACCACCCTAAGACGCCGCCCCACACTTGGCGCCGGTTTGCGTTACACGGCAGAGCAAGGCGTGACAAATTGCCGTTACGACAGTAAAATGATGCAAAAATGACTGCCCTGGGACGCCGCGCTCGTCTGAATAAGACGACCGTATTGGTCCCAACCGTGTCGAAGCCGGTGCCGGCGATCGTCAACGTCGCAGCGTTTTGGGCGAGGTTGGCAATGCTCTGGGTGACGACGGGCTACGGCACCACCGTTGCGACCTGGACGGCCGAGCCGCTCGACCCGCCGTTCGACGGCACCACGGCGTCGATGCGCGCCTTCACGCGCCTGCTCGCCAAGCCCGTGCAGATGATCAACGAGAGCGGGGCGCCGCTCGTCGTCCTGTTTGACTAACATTCACAGCCGGTGTATTTGCACCAAGAAGAGTCCACTTGCGCGCCAGCGCGAGGAGTCGCGCGCCCACAGCACGGACCGGTGCGGGTACGGAGCGCGCACGGACTAGGACACTTTTCCGGCAGCACCTGGCGAGAAAGGTCCGGCCGAAGCCGCAGGACGCCACCGTAGCCCGCCCCGGCAGCGTTGGCGCATGGTTGTCGGATCAAGACACGGCGATCCCATACGGGGCGAAGCCCAGCCCGGTCGGCGCGCACGACGACAGCGCCCCCGTCGACCCAGACACCTGGCACACGGACACGTCGCCATTGAGGGGGTTGGTCACGTACGCGTACCCCCCGGACACGGCGATCCCGGGAGAGTCGCCGAAGCCCGACCCAGTCGGCGCGCACGACGACAGCGCCCCCGTCGACCCAGACACCAGGCACACGGACACCACGTAGCCAACGTCGGTGGTGTTGGAGTTGGCCACGTACGCGTACCCGCCGGACACGGCGATCCCACGAGGGAGGACGAATGCACCCGGGTCGGTCGTCGCGCACGACGACAGCGCCCCCGTCGACCCAGACACCTGGCACACGGACACGAAGCCACCGAGGGCGTTGGTCACGTACGCGTACCCGCCGGACACGGCGATCCCATACGGGTCGCCGAAGCCCGGCCCGGTCGGCGCGCACGACGACAGCGCCCCTGTCGACCCAGACACCTGGCACACGGACACCGAGTTGGTGCCGTAGTTGGCCACGTACGCGTACCCGCCGGACACGGCGATCCCGATCGGCTTGCCGAAGCCCGACCCGGTCGGCGCGCACGACGACAGCGCCCCCGTCGACCCAGACACCTGGCACACGGACACCGAGTTGGTGCCGAAGTTGGCCACGTACGCGTACCCGCCGGACACGGCGATCCCATACGGGTCGCCGAAGCCCGACCCGGTCGGCGCGCACGACGACAGCGCCCCCGTCGACCCAGACACCTGGCACACGGACACGTCGCTGCCTTGGTCGGCGCCTTGGTAGTCAGCCACGTACGCGTACACCGGCGCCACCACCGTGGCGACCTGGGTGGCCGTGCCGCTCGGCGCACCGTTCGACGTCACCACGGCGTTCAGCGCCCCGAGATTCGTCGGCGGCGTCGAAAACGTGACGGTCAGGAGCGTCGACGTCGCGGTAGTCACAACCCCGACCGCCGGTGAAGCGGCGCCGGAGAAGACGACCGTGTTGGCACCCGGCGTCGACGCGTCGAAGTTTAAGCCGGCGATCGTCATTGTCGCAGCGTTGCTGGCGAGGTTGGCAGTGCTCTGGGTGACGATGGCCGCCGCAACCAGGCTCGCCAGCCGGATCTCATACAGCAACGTGGAATTGGGCGGAATGACGCCACCCACCGCGCGGTCGCCGTACGCGTCCTCGGGCGGGATCGCCTTTGTGCGCACGCCGCCCACCTGCATGCCGATCATGCCGCGGTCCAAGCCGGTGATCACGTTTCCATTTCCGACAATGAAGTAAAACGGGTTGTTGGAACCCGCCAGCCTGGAATCGATCAGTGCGCCCTGGTTGTTGGTCGCGTTGACGTCAAACAGCCACAGCTTGTAGTAGATGCCGACCTTGCTGTTGAGCACGACGGCTGGCCCGGTGCCGACGACGTCGTCCCGCTGGGGCGACGCGGCACACTCGTCGACAGCGCCGCTGCCCGACAGCGAAATGGTGCCCGCCGGGCAGCCCAGGAAGAAGCCGCCGCCCACTTGGGGCAGGTTGGCCAGGCCGCCGACGCGCGAGATGTAGATGCTGGCCACCCGGTCGTTGGGGTTGAAGGGCGTCATGCTGCCGTAGCGCTGGTAGAGCAGGCCAACGTTGCCCGCCGGCACCAGGCTGCACTGGCCGCCATACACGGCGAGGGAGCCCCAGTAGGCGGCCGCGCACCCGGGCTCCGACTTGCACCAGTCACGGCACCCCTGCTCGGTAAACCCATCCTGGCGCGCGATAAACTCGCCGTCTGACACGTACGTGTTGGTAAACACATACCACGCCGACACGCAGTCGGCGGCCGCGGTCGAGCCGGCGGGCGACGCCGTGTTGACCGGGCACGGTGTGGCGGCGCCCGGCAAGCCGCCCGCGCAGTAGGCGTTCGCGGGGCACGGCACCACGGCCGTGCCGTCGTAGTAGGTACCGGGCGCCGCGGACTGCTCCAGGCTCGCCAGCTGGACCTCCCACAGCAGCGTGGAAGACGGCGGAATGATGTTGCCCACCGCGCGGTCGCCATAGGCGTCCTCCGGCGGTATCGCCTTGGTGCGCACGCCTCCCACCTTCATGCCGAGGATGCCGCGATCCCAGCCGGTGATCACGTTTCCATTTCCGACAATGAAGAAAAACGGGTTGTTGGAACCCGCCAGCCTGGAATCGATCAGTGCGCCCTGGTTGTTGGTCGCGTTGACGTCAAACAGCCACAGCTTGTAGTAGATGCCGACCTTGCTGTTGGGCGTTACGGCCGGCCCGGTGCCGACGACGTCGTCCCGCTGGGGCGACGCGGCACACTCGTCGACAGCGCCGCTGCCCGACAGCGAAATGGTGCCCGCCGGGCAGCCCGTCACGCCGCCGCCGCGGCAGTACGAATTGGCGGGGCACGTTTGAAAGGTCAACCCGTCGAAATAGGTGCCCGGCGCGACGGGGGAGCTGCCGACCACGACGGACGCGGGCGCGGAGCAAGCGGGCCCGCCGGTGCCATAGGCCACCACAAAGCAGTCGACCGTGGCGTTGACGGGCAGCGCGTTGACGACGACTTGGCCGCTGCCGACGCCGCTCGAAATGGGCGTGCCCGCCGGCTCGCCGCCGCAGCCCGCGCCCGACGCGACGCACTTGACGTCGCGCGCCGGAAACGCGGCGTTGGTGGTCGCGTTGGAGTCGACCCACGCGATGACGGCCCGGCTCCCAAACGACAGCGCCGACAGGATGGTCGGCGCGTCGGGCGCCGCCGACGCGGTGCCGTTGCTCGCAGTGGTGATGGGCACGACGCGCGAACAGGACGCGCCCGCCGCACTGGACGCGCGCACGTAGCATTCGTACCAGGTGGACGGCACCAGGCCCGTCACGTAGCCGATCTGGGTGCCGCGCGGGATGCGAGCCTGCACCGTGCCCTGCGCCGTGCCGTTGCACCCCGCGCCCGGCAGGACGCACTTGACGCGGTAGCGTTCCGCCGGGCTGCTGGCGGGCTGGCCGTCGAGCCAGCTCACGATGACCGACGTGTCCTGCACCAGCGTGGCGGCCAGCGTGTAGGGCGCCACCGGCGGCGCGTACGTGGTGACGACGACCGGGTCGGAGCAGGCGGCGCCCGCGGGCGTGGACGCGACGGCAAAGCACGACACGGTGGCGCCCGGCGCCAGGCCCGACACGAAGCCCGCGCGCGCGCCCGCCCAAATGTTGGCCTGCCCCACGCCCAGCTGGGTCGCGTCGCACGACGCGTTCAACGGGACGCACAGAACGCCAAATGTGGGCGTCGGCTGCACGCCCGCGCTGTTGTCGTCCGCCCACGCGAGCGCGACCGAGCCCACGCCTGTCGCGGCGGCCGACACGTTGAGCGGCTTTTGGGGGCGCGTGATGGTGGTGGCAGGCACCGCCAGCGACACATTCGTGCCGGCCGCGTTTGTGGCGGCGACAAAGCAGTCGAGCGGCGACGCGGCGGTGAGGTTGGCGACCGTCGCGGCGCCGACGCCGCGCGGTCGACGGACGACCGACCCCACGGGCGCCGACTCAAAGCCCGCGCCACGAGCGCGACAGGAAATCGTGTACGTCTGGGCGGGCACGGCCGGCGGCCCGTCGGCCCACGTCAACGAAACGCGGTCGTCGCGCACCGACGTCACATTCAGCGACGCCGGCTGCTGCGGCACACCGTACGTGGCGACGGCGACGGGCACCGAGCAGGACACGCCAAAGACGTTGGTCGACCGGATGAAGCACGTGACGTTGGCGTTGGGCGGCAGCCCGGCGACAGCGCCGGCGCGCGCCGATCGCGCGATGTTGACTTGGCCGGTCCCCAGCGCGCGCCCCTCGCAGTCGTCGCCGGAGGCCACGCACTTGACGCGGTATCGTTCCACGGGATCGGCCGGGGAACCCAGGGACCAGGCGAAGCGTGCGTCCGAGGTGGTAATGTTGGCGACGCTCACATTCACAGCCGCCGGCGGCGCCGGCCGCGTCGTGATCGTCAGCGGTTGCGAGCAGGCAACCGAGCCGCCGTTGAGGCCGCGCGCGTAGCACGTATAGTTGGTGGCGCCGGCTAGGGCGACGACTTGGCCCAGCTGCGCGCCGGCGGTGATGTTGGCGTCGCCGGTGCCGACCACCGTCCCGTTGCAGCCGGTGCCGGGCATCGTGCAGCGCACGTCAAATCTTTGGCCGGCCGGCTGCGTTGAGTTGTCGTCCCAGGCGAGCGTCACGTAGTTGGCGGTCAACAAAAAGGACGACAGCGCGCCCGGCGCCACCGGCAGCAGCTGCGTGCGCACTGGCAACGCGGGCGAGCAGCTGACGCCAGCGGCGTTGCTGGCTTTGACGTGCAGGTCGTACGCGGCGTCGGGGCGAAGGTTGGTCACGGACGCGGACGCCACGCCGCGCGCGGTCGCCGCCGACGGCGCGCCCTGCGGCGCGCCTGCACACCCAGCGCCGGCCAACACGGCGACAAGGGTGTACGACTGGCTGGGCACCGCGTCAAAGCCGTCGCCCCAGGACGCGGTGGCGGACGTGGTGGTCACCGCCGTCGCGTTGAGGCTCGGCCCCGCGACCGCGCTGGGCGCGATGTAGGTGCGCACCGTCAGCGGCGCCGAGCACGTCGTGCCCGCCACGTTGGACGCGCGCACGTAGCAGTCGTACGTGCGGCCGGGCGTGAGGTCGACGACGGCCGACGTGCGCACGCCGCGCGCGACGGCGCCCGACTTGGTCACCATCGAGCCCAGAAGCGTGGGGGTCGCCGCTTTGGCGACCGCCCGCGACGGCGCCGGCGCTTTGGCGACCGCCCGCGACGGCGCCGGCGCTTTGGCGCCGGCCAGCGACGGCGCGGTTTTGGGCGCCCCGAGCGCGACCCCGAACGAGCTGGCCGGGTCGCTGGTCGTGCCCTCGGCCACGCCCGAGCAGCCAGCCCCCGGCAGCACGCACTTGAGGTCGTACTGCTGCGCGGGAATGGCCAGCCCGTTGTCCTGCCACGTGACGTTGACGCGCGTCGTCGAGAGCGACGTCGCGTTCAGGCCGCCGGGCGCGTCCGGCACCGAGTAGGTGGTGACAAGCGTGCCGGCCGAGCAGGCGGAGCCCGCGATATTTGACGCGACGATGAAGCACGTATAGTTTTGGCGGCTGGCCAGGCCGGTCACCTCGGCGGTCTGCGTGCCGCGCGACACGCGCAGCTGGCCGGCGCCCGCGGCCGGCGCCGAGCAGTTGGCGCCGGCCGCCGCGCACTTGGCTTCGTACAGTTGCAGGGGCGATGAGGCCGCGCCGTCGGTCCAGCCCAGCGTGACGCTCGTCGTGCCCAACGAGGCCGCGACGACGCCCGTCGGCGAGGGCGGGACGGTGTAGGTCGTGATGGACACGCCGGCAGAGCACTGAGTGCCCACCGGGTTTGTGGCAATTGAGTAGCAGGTGTAGGCTGTAAGGATGAAGAGGAGGGAAAGGTGGGCATGTGCGGATTGGGGGTGGGGGGAGACCGAGCGCGCGGCGCGCCCCTTCGCGCCCCCCCCCCCCCTCGTCCTTTCTCACGCACCGGTCCCCGGCGCCAGCCCGGTCACGGCCCCCTCTTGCACGCCCAGCGCGATGTTGGCCAGGCCCGTGCCGACCGCCGCCCCGGCACAGCTGCCCGCCGACGGCAGCGTGCACTTGACGGCGAGCGTCTGCGCCGGCACGGCGGCCTGGCCATCCTGCCACCGCAGCGTGACGCCCACGGCCGACAGCGCGGCCGCGACCGGCGTCGTCGGCGCGACGGGCGCGACGTACGTCTGCACTTGCAGCGGGTCGGAGCAGGTGCTGCCCGCCGCGTTGGACGACCGCACGTAGCACTCGACGCGCGCGCCGGGCGTCAGGCCGGTCACCGTGCCGGCGCGCACGCCGCGCGCGATGCCCGCGGCCGGCACGCCGACCGCGGCGCCGGCGCAGCCGGTGCCGACGGCGGTGCAGCGCGCCTCGTTGGTGGGCGTCGGTTGCACCAGGCCGCCGTCAACCCAGGCCAGCGCGATGGTGGTGGTGCCGATGGACGACGCGTTGACCGCCGTCGCGGGCGGCGGCAGCCCGGCCGTCCTCGCGTTGACGCCCGTCGAGCACGTCGCGCCCGCCGCGTTGGACGCAATCACGTAGCACGAGTACGACGTGTTGGAGGCCAGACCGGACACGATGGCCGTCTGCACGGCGCGCTGGATGCCGGTGGCGGGCGACCCCACCGCCGGCGCGCCGCACGGCCCGCCCGCCGCGACGCACAGCGCTTGGTACACCTGTGACGGCGACGCCTGCACGTTGTCGGCCCACGTGAGTGTCACGCTGTTGACGGTGTTGACGGTTGACGCGGGGATCAGTGGCGCGGACGGCACTGAGAGAGGGATGGAAGGAGGGCGTCGGCGGTGGAACCAACCAAAATAGACCCCCCCCCCTCCCCCCCCCACCTCTCCCTCCCCCCCACACACCTATGTAGGTCGTCAGCACGAGCGACGCTGAGCACGTCGATCCGGCCGCATTGGTCGCGACGACGTAGCACGCATACTGGGTGCCCGCCGTCAGGTTGGCAACGACCGCCTCGCCGCGGCCGCGCAGGATGCCGGCCGCGCTCGTCGACAGCGCGGGCGACGTGCACGTGCCGCCGGGGGCGGTGCACCGCACCTGGTACGTTTGCGCGGGCTCGGCCGCGGGGCCGTCGGTCCACACGATGGTCGCGTTGGTCGACGTGAGCGCGCTCGCCGCCAGATTCAACGGCGCGACCGGCTCGATATACGCCACCACGCGCAGCGGGGCCGAGCACGTGGCGCCGGCAGCGTTGCTGGCGCGAACGTAGCAGTCGTAGGCTGAGAGAGAGGTGTGGAGGTGGGTTTGGGGGCGGGGGCGTCGTCGCCGACGGCCAGTCCATCATGCCTCGACTCGTCGACGCGCCGCCCGCATGCCGTCACGAAACGAGCATCCTCCTCGCGCCCACTCACCCGTGCCGGGCAGCAGCCCCGACACCGCCGCAGCCTGCACGCCGCGCGCGAGCCCAATCGGCACGCTGCCCTGCGCCTGGCCGGCGCAGCCCGTGCCGGGCAGCACGCAACGCACGTCAAACTGCTGCTGAGGCACAGACAGCGCGCCGTCAGACCAGGAGACGCGGGCGACCGTCTTGTTGACAAATGGCGCGGCGAGCGCCGACGGCGCGACCGGCACGCTTTGCGTCGTCTCGTCCAGCGGGGACGAGCAGGTCGACCCCGCGGTATTTGACGCCAGTACAAAGCACTGGTAGGCGGTGCCGGGCGCCAGCCCGGAGACGGTGCCGGCCTGGGCGCCGCGCGCGAGCGACGCCGCGCCGGCGCCCCGGGCCGCGCCGTCGCAGCCCGCGCCGGGCAGCGTGCACTTGACCGCGTAGGTTTCGTCTGGCTTTGCGGCCGCGCCGTCCTGGTGATTGGGGAGCAAGAGAGAGAGGGCGGGGCGGTGAGGTTGGCGCGAGGCGTCGAATCATTCCCGCCTGCGAACCCTCGCTCCCCCGCCTGCAAATCCAACCATCCACCACCGTCGCCGCCACCCACCTGCCATGCCAGCGCCACGGCACTGGTGGTCACGCTCGACGCCGTCACGCGCGACGCTTGGTCGGGCGCGCGGAAGAGGGTGACGTTGAGCGGGTCGGAGCAAAACGGGCCGCTCGCCTGTTCCAGTGGGTAGGTGGCCACCGCATAGCAGCTGTATGCGACGCCGGGCGTGAGCCCGGTCACGGTGCCGGCCTGGGTGCCGACCTCGATGTCGCCCTGGCCGGCGCCCTGCGCGGCGCCGCCGCAGCCCGCTGCAGGCAGCGTGCACTTGACGGCGTACACCTCCTCCGACGGGCCGGGCGCGCGGTCGACCCAGATGAGGGTGGCCGACGTCGTGGACGACGCCGACGTGGACAGCAGGGTCGGGTAGAGCGCAGTCGCGGGCCAGTCTTGCGTGCCACTGGTCAGCGTCGAGGGCGCGGGGAAGATGGCGACCTCCAGGTCGGCGGCGGACAGGGCGACGATCGACGGGGACGCGGTGGGCGTGCAGCCGGCTGTGTGTGGGGGGGGGGGCGGGGGGCGTGAGCAGAAGGCAGAGCCGCGACAGGGTTGATCCCGCAAATGATCAGCCGCTTGTCCACTTCAGCGCTCGCCCGACCTCGCTGTCTTCCACACGCCACCAGCCCACATCACGCACCGGAAATCGACGACACGGCGTAGCCTGTCGGCGCAAACACGGGCCGCGTCGCGTTGCCGGCAAACCCGCACGTGTAGCTCGTCGCGGGCGAGCTGCGTGGTGTGGTGGTGGGAGGGGGGTGGAAACAAAATGAAAGCAGACGTCGCGACAACCTTGTCGCGGCGTGCGCTGTGGCCACGCAGCACGCAGCCGTCCCCACGCCATCCCGCGCTCCCCCTGCGCCGTCCCCCGACGCCATCCCCCTACGCTGCCCCCCTACGCCATCTCCCTACGCCGTCCCCCTACGCAGTCCCTCTCCGCCGTCCCCACGCTCCCCCTCCGCCATCCGCACGCCCCCCACCCCTTGACGCACCCGGGGTCGGTGCGCACGTCAAAGACGAGCTTGCCGATCTGGGGGTGCGAGTGCGGGTGGTGAGCCAACGAAGCACAACGACGACGACGCAGGGCGCGCGCGCGCGCACGCAGAGCACGACCCCCGAAAAAAAACGAAGAAAAAAACACCTGTGGGGACGCCGCCGCCGGCGCCAGGGCGACCCCCGAAATGTAACCCGCTGTCAGGGGGATGGTGACCCGCGACCCGTCCACGGAGCACGCGGTGCGGCCGGCGAGCTCCAGGCCGAGCACGACGCCGCTCGCGGCGTCGTACACGCACGTCAGCGCGTCCGCAAACGCGGATGCGACGATTTGAGTGTCGGACGGCTCGGCGATCAACGGGAGCGAGGTGCGGCCGTCGGCGTCGGGGGGGGGCGGCGCGGCGGCGCGCGACACGACGACCTTGGTCGATTCATGAGGGTTGGGGACGGTGGCGGAGGAATCGGCCGCGGCCGGCAGCTGGGGAAGAGGGGCGGGGGGGGCGAACGGGCGTTGGTCGGTTTGATTTTGGGTGGGGGCAGACGCGGCGCGCGGGTGCGCAACCCGCAAGCAGCCCGCAGAGGGCGAGCTCGACTCAGGGTAGCGCCACATCGTGCGGCGCGGCATGCGGAGCCGGCGGCCGCGCGCGCCGCGCGATGTCGCGCGCGCGCTCGCCGCGCGCCGCCGCCGCCGCCCGTCGCGGCCGCAACCCTTCGTCCCCCCGCACACCCCAACCCTAACCCTCCCTTCTCTCCCTTTCCCGAACCAAAACGAGCCTACCGCAAACGTCGCGCGCGCTGCGACGAGCGCCGTGAGGATGGCTGAGAATGGTGGAGGGGGGCGTCGACCCTCGAAACGGCAGCACACGTCCCCCCTTCCGGCAACAAACAGAACAAGGCGCACCCAAGAGACGCGCCGACATCGTCCGAGTCATGGCGGTGGGCGGCGCCTGAACGAAAGGGAGACGAGCGACGGGGAGAGAGATTTGGCGTTTGGGTGATGAGAGTGGCGACCAAGCCAACCGCCAACCGACGGGCGCGCGGGGTTGGGGTCGCGGGGCGGCCACTGGCAACGCAAAAAAAAAAAAGCCAGGGTCGAGATTTGTATCGCGCCCGCGCCCGCCCAGCGCCCGCGCCGCGCCACGGCCGCCCGCTCCCGCCCAGCGGTGGGTATTGGAGGCGGCTCGTGGCCGTGGGGGGGTGGCCGATTAGGGGTACGCGCGGAGGCGTGAGGAAACGGCGCGCGCGCCGGCGTGGCGCGCGCGCCCATGCCGCGGCCGACAGGGGACCGAGTGCCCCCCCCGTGCCGCCGGCGGCGGTGGCGCTCGACCCGGCTGCGGACTCACCGACGAGGTGGGGAGGGTGGTCGGAGGTCGGGACCGGTGGGAAAGTTGTGAGATGTGCGCGGCGCGCCTGTTGACTAAAGGTCCTACCGCGACGTGCGTGGCGGTTGGCGGCCGCCCGCCCCCCCCAAACTCGGCGGGGCACGTCGCCGCGCCGCGGCAGAGGCCGCCATGCCGACCACGAGGCCGCGGCGGCTGCGAACGCGTGGGCGCTCGCGCGCGGCATCCGCACATTGGGCGGCCGCTGGCGCGCCATGCCCGGGGGCTGGACGCGCCAGCGGCGGGCGCGCTCATGGTGGCAGCCGGGGCCCGGCAGGCGGGCGGGCGGCGGCGAGCGGGCGGGCGCGCGTGGGCCGCGCGCTGCTGGCGCGCTGCGCCGCGGCCCGTCCGAGCAGCGGCCGCGCTGACTGCTGGACTGCTGGAGCTGAACGCGTCCGTCAAGGACGCGACTCAGGGGCAGCCCAACTCCAGCCGCCCTGACCCTGAACCTGACCCTAACCCTGACCCTGACCCTGACCCTAACCCTGACCCTGACCCTGACCCTGACCCTAACCCTACAGCCGCCCCAACCCTGACCCCGGCCCTGACCCCAACCCTCGCTCTCACCCTGGAGAGAGGATGCGTCAGCCATCACGCAAGTCGCTGCGGGAGGGCTGACGGCTCCCGCTGTCGTCCACGCGAGAGAAAAGAAAAATGTCTGGTGCGCTCCGAGCCGCAACCCACGAACTTTTTTTGTCACACTCGCCGCTCGCGCCCCACACCCTCCACGCACGCCAGGCCGCGCAGACGCCCCCCATCTCCCTCGTCAGTGCACCAGGGCGTCGTAGTGATTGTTCTGGGTGTACAAAATTGCGACTGGCTTGCGCCTTTCCGCCGCCCCGTACTCGGAGCCATGCGCGACGATGGGAACAAACCCAAACCACTCTGGTCCAGCGCCCGCTTCCGCGGCGGTCCGGTAAACAGTGATGGGCTGCCGCAGCATGCGCGACAGGACGAGCAACTCGAGCTCGCCGCCCCAAAAGCCGGCGTCCTGACAGGAGAGGAGGACGTGTGGTCGGCGGGGCAGCGGGTCAGCGGGCAGGGGACGGGAAGACGAGTGTGGACGGCGGGGCAGCGAGCCGACCCTCCGCACCCCCACATGCTCGCTCTCTCTCCCTGCCTCTCACCTTCAACCGCGCACAGTACTTCCCAAGCCCCCCTTCCACGTGCTTGATGCTGTCGACCGCCTCGCCAAACACCGCCCGCCGCTCGTCCGTCCGGCACAGCGCGTCGCGCACCGCCAGCCGCAGCCCGTCGGCCTCCTTGGTCTCGTCAGCAAACGACAGGTACTCGCCCTGGTTGAGGGCCATGCCACGGGCCTGAGGGAGAGGGAGAGGGGCGCGGTCGGGCGACCTCAACCAGGGCGGCCAGCACCCTCCCCTCTCTCCCTCCTCATCGCCTCGCTGCTCACCAGCGCCCGAAACATGCACCGCCCGTCGCCCGCGATGCGGCGCACGGTGAGGTCCTGGACGAGGCCTTCGGGCGCGGTGCCGCCGACGTACTCGTCCTCGCTGTTGGCGTCCGACTCGGAGCCGCCGTCGTCGTCTGCCGCAGGGGCCGCGCGAGCGAGCAGGCCGAACGCCGGCCCGCGGCGCGCCCCGCCGCCGCCGCCGCCGCGCAGGCGCGACGCGGACAGCAGGCCCGCCGGCGGCGGCAGCCGGAACGCCGACGTCGACGTCATCGCCGTCGCGCCTGGTGACAGCCAAGGAGGGTAAGCGGCCAATGCGGCCCCGCGCGAGCCGCCGCCGCCGCCGCCCGACCCGCGGCCGCCACCTCGGCACGACCACCAACGCGCACCCTCGTCCTCCCCGCCGCCACACAGGGCGATGCCGGCGTGCGTCGTGAAGCGGGCGGCGCGCATGCTGGCAGCGAGAGAGAGAGCGGCAGTGTGACGTTCGCGTCGCCTCCCCACTCTCTTCCGGCGCGCGCGCCCGCCTGGTCGCGGTGAGCGTGGGGCGTGCGGAGGCTCACGCGAAAGCAGGTCGAGGTGGCAACGCCACGCGCGCTCGGCCCGCACGCCGCGCCATGCCGCGCGCGGTGTCGGGGGCGGCCTGGGGTCTCGCAACCTCCTCCTCGTCGCCTTGTCGAACGAAGCCAACCATGCCTTGACCCTCTTTAGCGCTCACTCGCCCGGGCGCGCGCCAATGCGCCCACAGCGGCGCACGATGGCGCGCGCGTCCACGCTCCTCCTCCTGGCCGCCACCGCCGCGGCCGCCGCCCCCATCCAACGCGACGTCGGCACCTGGCTCCAATCCAGCGTGGACGACCCGCCCCAACCCACCCCCGCCGCGCGCGCCACCGCCTCTCGCTGGACCCCTATCGCCTCTTTCGGCAAGGTCCCCGACGTCGACGGCCTGCCCGCCGGCACCGCGCGCAGCGTTGACATGGCGGTCGACGGTGACGCGGTCTACGTCTCGTTCCAGGACGGCGCCAAAGGGTGGAAGGCGACGGTGTTCAAGTTGGGGTCGAAGGGCGTCTTCGAGCCCGTGGCGGGCACGCCCGCGTTCACGCCCGGGTAAGAGAGTGAGAGAGGAGGAGATGGAGTGGAGGGAGGAGCACGAAGAGAGCGAGAGAGGAGGAGAGGGAGTGGAGCGAGGAGCGCGCGACTGCCTCGCGCCTCCACCCCTGTCTCATCCACTCCAGCGCTGCCATGGATCAAGCCCTGGCCGTCCGCAACGCTGCCGTCTCTATGGCCTACCGGGAGGGCGTGTTCCACCACGGCTTCTACCGCGACGGCGACGAATCGTGGGTGCTGGTGTCGAGGGACGGCGGCCGGTTTGCGCAGGCTGGGGCGTCGTTTGCCAACGCGCGCCCGCGGTTTTTGTCGCTGGCCCTAATGGTGAGAACAGGGAGTGGTGGGATGGGGTGGGGGTGGCGTTGGCGGTCGGTGGCTCGCCGCGCACCGTGCCCTGCGTCCTGGGCGCGGTTGGGGCCCTCGCCGCGGTGGCACTTTGAGAGGGCCGCCAAGGCGGCCCTCTCCTCGGCCCTTGCCTGGTCGGAGGCAGATCCGGACGATGCGGCCAACAAAGAGGGCGACGAGGAAACGGCGTCGACGCACGACGGCCCCGCGTCGACCGCCGCCAGCGCCCCCACCCACCCCACCCCTCCTCCTGCCCCCCCGCAGTCCAACGCCACTCCGGTAGTCGCCTACGTCGACCCCGAAAACGGCGGCAAAGCCGTCGTCAAGAGCCTGGCCCGCGACGGGTCGTGGCCCGAGCTGGGGGGCGGCGCGGCGGCGCCCGTCCCGTTTTCGCCGGACGAGGTGTCGGTCTCCTCGGTCGGCGCGTCGCCCGGCAGAGTGTCTGGCATCCAGGTCGCGATCGACGCCGGCAACACGGTCTACATCGCGTACCGCGACGGCTCGTGCGGCGACCGCATGACCGTCGCCCGCTTCGAGGGCGGCCTGTGGCGCCCGCTCGGCGGCGGCTGCGTCTCGGTCGACCGCGCGGCCGGCCTGTCCCTGGCGCTCGTGCCAGTGGCCGGCAGCGCGGAATCCATTCCCTGCGCGTCGTACGGCGACGCGGGCGTCGGCGGCGCGGGCGTGCTCACATGCTTCATCAGCGACCAGGTGAAGCAGAGAGAGAGAGTCAGGGCAACGCCAACACGCTCGCCCGCCAACCCCCACCTCCCTCAATCCTCTAGTGGCGCCTCATCGGCAACGCCCCTTTCTGCGGCTCGTCCGTCTCCGCCACCTCGCTCGCCGTCGACCCCACCACCGCCTCCCTCATCGTGTCCTACCGCGACGGCGGCTACGGCGGCAAGCTGTCGGTGTCGCGTGTGGACGCGGCGGCGGGCGGGTGGACCCTGCTCGGCCGGCGCGGGTGGTCGGAAGCGTCGGTCTGGCGTACGCGCGCGAGGGTGACAAGTGCAGGGGGGATCTACGTCGCGTACGAGATCGGGGCGGGCTTGGAAGAAGCGGATGGGGTGAGCGTGTTCAAGTGGGGGGCGTGAAGAGAGGGAGGAGAGAGGGGGGGTGCTTTGCGCTCGGGCGCGTGTACCTACCACCATCCTTTTCCCCTGTGCGTCGCGTGCGAGATCGGGGCGAGCGTGCATGCGGCGGATGGCGTCGATGTGTTGTTCAAGGGGGGGGGGCGTGGAGAGAGAGAAGACAAGGGGCTCGCTTTGCGCTCGGGCGCGTGTGCCTACAGCCACCCAGTGTTTCCCCAGCGCAATGCCATTGTGCAGTGCAAACCAGAAATCAGCGCCCCTCGCCAACTCTTCCCCTCAGGCGCGCCGCCGCGGCAAGCACCACCCCCGCGCGCACGCCCGACCGCGCCGCCCAGTCAAACACGGCGCCCGCGCCGCCGTCGGCAGAGATGGGGTCCAGCACGGACGGTGGCGACTCGGCCGCAGGCGTCCTCGACGGCGCAACAGCGCCAAACGCGGCCGACGCGCGCGGCGCCCACGCCTCGCGCTTGGCCGGTGACGCCTTCGTGGGCACGTCCACCCCGCCCTTGACCGGGCGAGGCTCGACCGCCGCGTCGCCGCTATCGCCACCGCCGCCGCCTCCCATCGTCTCGGGCAAAAATTTCGGAGGCCGAAACAGCCCCCCCCACACCTCCACCGCCCCCCGCCCCTGCCGCCGGGACGCGGTCCACGCCTCGTTGAGCAAGCCGCACGCGGTGGCGTGCGCGGCGCGGGCGCCGGCTTGGGCGGCGGCGGCGGGCGCGCCACGTGCGCGCAGCGCGGCCGCGACGGCGAGCGCGGCCTGCAGCGAGATGTCGCCGCAAGTGTCCGTCGCCGGCAGGGACAGCTCGTCGTCCACGGTCAGCGTCCAGGCAGCGGGGTTGTCGTCCCGCAGGTCCAGGTAGGGCGCCAAGGCGTCGCCGGCGAGGCCGGCGGGGACCGCGCGGGCGGCGGTCGTCGCCGCCGCCGCCGCCGGCCAGCCGCCCAGCAACGCGCCAGCGCCGTCACCACCACCGCCGCCACCAGCCAGCACGTCGTCCACGGCGGCCTGCACGACGGCGCGCGGCAGGTCGCCCCCCTGCCCTCCTCCCTCGAGCGCGACGCGCGACACCACGTCGCGCAGGGTCGTCCGGTCGACGTCCGCCGTGGCCAACACGGCGCGAACACGGTCGGCCGTCAGTTGATCGGGCGTGGGGTCGGGCGCGGCGGCCAGGCGCCTCTTCTTGCCGCGCTTTGGCGCCGCCCCCACCGCAGCCCGCTCGACCGCCGCCTGCCGCGCCTGGTCGGCCGTGCGCCGGCGCTGCTTCTGGCGGTCGGCCCCGCCACCATCGCCGTCGCCCCACGCGCCGGCCAGAGCGACGGCCAGGTTGCTGAAGACGAGAAAGGGTGGGCGGTCGCGGGCCGAGAGCGGCCTCTCCAGTCCACTCCCTCTCCCCCTCTGCTTACCGATACTCGACCAGCTCGTCGTACGTGGGCGGCGCCGAGGGCTCGCCCGCCGCCGCCTCCCCGTCGCCGGCGCCCGCATGCGCCGCCGCCTCGGCCGCGCGCACGCCCGCCGCGCCCGCGCTGGCCAAGCGGGACGCGGCTACGTGGCCGTGTGGTGGAGGGCGGCGCATAGGGGAGAAGAGAAAGAGGGAGCGCAGTGTGGGCCGACCGTGGGGGGCGCGCTCCCTCTCTCTCTCGCCGCCGCCTCCCGCGGACGCGCCACATCCCCGCGCCCTCGCCTCGACGCCCGCGTTGGTTGACACACCGCGCCGAGACCAAACAATGAATCGACCTCAAAACACGCCACCCTTGCCCTCGCTCCTCCTGCATCACCCTCCCCCGTGCGGCCACCTCGACCCGCCCTGCAGCACGCGCCCGCTCGCCTTGCGCGCCGCCATCCAGGCGTCGTACAGGGCGCCGTCCGACCGGTCGTCCGACCACGCAAACTCGGCGCCGCCGACGCGCACCGCGTCGCCCTCCTTGACGCCTTTTTGGCGCAACGATTTTGCGATGCCTGTCCAGGAGGGAAGGGTAGTGGAGGGGAGGGTTGGCGCGGTGTCGGGGCGCGCGCGCGCGCCTCGCCCACGCGCCCCGCCTCGAGCTCCCTCGCCTCCTCGCACCTGACGCTTCCAACACCTTCTGAAACCGCAGCGCGCTCTCGTAATAATTCCAGTCGGTCTGCGACACAAAGCGGTCGAGCGAGGGGCCGGTCACGGTCCACGCGCGGACGCCGCCGTCAAACTCGATCTCATAGTCGCGCACGCCGGCGGGGACGCGGATGGGGGCGGTCAGGTTGACCGCGTCGGTGGCGCGTGGGATGCCGTCGAGCACGGGGAGCGCGTCGAGCACGGCCCGCACGCGGCGCACGAGCGCGGTGACGCCGTCGCCCGTCGCGGCCGAGACGGCGACGACGTTTTCGGGCGCCACCCCGGTGCCCACCAAATGGGCCAGCACGTCGGCGAAATAATCCGCCGACTCGGGCACGTCGCACTTGTTGTACGCGACGACTTGGGGGAGGGCTTCGAGGTCCGGCGAGAAGAGGGCCAACTCGTTGCGCAGCGCGGCGTAGTCGCCCACCGGGTCGCGCCGGGAGCCGTCGACGACGTGGACGACGGCGCGGCACCGGGAGACGTGCCTCAGAAACTCGTGGCCCAACCCGACGCCCGCATGCGCGCCCTCGAGCAGGCCCGGGACGTCGGCAAAGACGGTCGTCCTGAAATCCAGCTCGCACACGCCCAAATTGGGCACCAGCGTCGTGAACGGGTAATCCGCAATCTTGGGCTTGGCCGCCGACAGCACCGACAGCAGCGTCGACTTGCCCGCGTTGGGCACGCCGACGATGCCGACGTCGGCGACGACGCGCAGCTCGACATCGACCCACCGCTCCTCCCCGGGCTCCCCGAGCTCCGACATGGTGGGCGCGTTGTTGCGGTGCGTTTTGAAGGCGGCGTTGCCCTTGCCGCCGCGGCCGCCGGCGGCGAGGAGGGCGCGCTCGCCGTGCGCGACCAGTTCGGCCAAAGGAGGGGCGCCTTCCGGCGCCCCGCGCTCCCGGAAAATGGTCCCGAGCGGCACCTTGACCTCCACATGGCCCGCGTTGGCGCCGTGGCATTTGGAGCCGCCGCCAGAGCCGCCGGGCAGCGCGCGGAAGTGGACCGCGCGGCGAAAGGACGACAGCGACGTCAGCGACTCGTCCGCCACCGCGAAAATGTGCCCGCCGTCGCCGCCGTCGCCGCCGGCGGGGCCGCCTGTGGAGACGTGGAGGGGAGGGAGGTGGGCAAAGGGAACCGCTGCCCCTTCTCTCCCGCTCTCCGCTCTCTCCTCCTACCTTTGGGCACAAATTTCTCGCGCCGAAACGCGACGATGCCCTTGCCGCCGTCGCCGCCCTTGCAGTAGATGCGGGCGGTGTCGAAGCACCGCATCTCGGCAGGGAGCCGCTTGGACGAGGGCTTGCCGTCGACGCCGTCCTCCTCTTCGTCGTCATCTTCATCGTCCAACGCATACACAACATCGCCAGCGCTCCAGCCGGCGTCGGGGGCGGCCCACGCCTCGTCCCACGCGGGCGCCTCGACCGGCGCGGGCGCGGGGCCGGGGGGGGCGTCGGGGGGGGCGCCCGCCTGGTTGGCGGGGCGCATGGCATGTGGGGCGATGATGGTGGCGGTGGCGCGACCGCCTGGCGGCGGCCCGCCGCGGCGGCCGGCATGGCGCGCCGGCGGCGCGCCGCCGCGGCCGGCCGCGGGCGGTGGCGCGGTCGGGAGTGCCCGCATTGGGAGGCGGGGCGACGCACGACACGCGCACGCGGGCGCGGGTTGTGGGCGGGGCCGGGGCGGAAGTGGGAGGAGCAGGCCGCCGCCGCCGGCGCGCTGGCCGCTCTGCCGTCGTCGTCGCGTTCTGTTTCACCCCCACCCGACCCCACCCCACCACCCGTCTCCTCCCCATGCATCTAGTCGTCCAGGCTAAACGTCGGCGCCTGCCGGCCGCCGGCCACGGCCTCGTACGGCAGGCGCACCGCGCCGCCGCGGTACGGGTCGCGCGCGCGTTCCGCCCTCAACCACGCGATGCCCGCCTCCACTTCCGCCTTGACGTCGCGGTAGATGGCGTCGGCGGCGGCCCTGTCGGAGGCGAGGGACGGGTCGAGTTTGATCGGCGCGCCAAACTTGAAGTACATGCGGTCGGGCGGCCCCGACGGCACGGCGAGCGGCAGCAGAAAGTCCGTCTCCAGGCTCGCGTTGGCCGACACGCCACGGCGCGCGGGCGGCGTGGAGCCGCGGGCGCGCGCGGTGAGGGCGGGGCCGATCAAGGGGAGGGCGGCGAGTTCGGACGCGTCGAGCACCAGCCTCAACGAATCCTCGCAGCCGACAGCGGCGAAAGGGACGATCGTCGCCCCAAACCTGGCCGCAAACCGGACAAACTCTTCGCGGTCGGGCCAAAACAGTTTGTACGCCTCCCCCTTGAGCTTGGCCGCCTCCCGCGCCCCCCCGGGAAACAGCAGCACGCTCTCCCCGGCCGACAGCAACCGGTGAAAGTTGCGGGGGCCGACCGGGACGGCGCCCCACTCGGTGAGCATGGCTTCGAAATAACCGACGCCGCGGCCGCCGCCGCCGGACGACCGCGACGAGGAGAAGATGGCGGGGTGGGCCAGGCCGCGCATGAGGACGCCGGTCTCGCGGTAGACCTGAGGGAGGGAGGGAGGGGTGAGGGGCGTGGGCGCCAGAGCGTCGGGCGCCGCGGCGCGCGCCGCGCGCCGCCACCACCGCCGACGACAGCAGCTCCAACGACGCCCGCCGCTCCTCTAAACACAGCGGCAGGCCACTGCCTGAGCGTCGCGCGGGGCGGGGCCGGGCGGCCGGCGTCGGCGAGGGCCACGGCAACATTGTTGCGAAGCAGGGGGCAAGGTGCAGGCCATTCGAGTCTCCCTTTCTTCGTCCTCCCCCCCAAAACCCTCTCCCTTTTTCACCTCTTCCACCATCATGCCCATGTCGAGCGCCATGAGCTGGTGGTTGCCCACAAACAGGGTCGGCCCGTCGCGCGGCAGCCCCGCAAGGCCGCGCACGACGCGCGCAGGGGTGTCGCTGTTTGCACCCTCCCCCCCTCCCAACGTCGACAGAAACACGGGCGACGTGAGCCGGCGCATGGTGCGCGTCGCGCGCTCCGTCCAGTCGTCCAATTCGCCGGGCGTGGGCAGGTGCACGGGCGCGGCGGGGCCGCCGCCCGCCGCGGCGCGCGCCAGCGCCGGCGTGCTCGTCCTTTTGACAGCCTCGTAAAACCCTTTTTGCTCGATGATCACCCCCAAATCCACGCCCGCCTCTTGCAGCATGGCGTGCGTCGCGTTGGGCAGGACGAAGGAGCGGCAGCGGGGCATCGTTTTGACGAGGCGCTCGGCCTCGCGCGCGCTCGGCAGTAGCGAGTCGCGCGCGCCCGCGACGACCAGGGTGCGCGCGCGGATGGAGGGGAGGAGCGGGTTGACAGCTGCTTCGCCCGTTTTCAGCAACTCCAGGCGGTGGGAGAGCGTGGCCGCGGGCAGCGCGTCGCCCAGGGCGTCGAGCTGGGGAAGGAGGCCCGCGACGCCGCCGGCCAGCTGCGCCAGCGCGTCCCGGGGAGACGCTCCCGGCGTCACCCGCCCCGCAATGATGTTGAGAGGGTTGCCGAGGGCGGGCGCGAGGAGCCAGGGGAGCGCCGCGTAGACCTGCGGCGGCGCGGCCGCCGCCGCCGGCCCGAGCGCGGCCCACGGCGACTTGCTGAAGCACGTGGCCGGATTGACCAGGACGAGGCGGTCGACCGCGCCGGGCGCGGCCGCGGCGGCGGCGAGCGCGAGGAGGCAGCCAAACGATTCGCCGGCGAGGTACACCGGGCGGGTCGCGGGGCGAGGGGCGTGGGCGCCGCCAACCCCGCCTCCGCCTGCGCCGACAACGACTTCCGCGACGACCGCGTCGACCACCAGCTCCACCAGCCCGCCAAACGGCGTCCGGTCGGCCGCCGGCACGGTGAGCACGCGCACGTCAAAGCGGGCGGCCAACGAGTCGAACGCGCGCCACGCGGCCAGGCCGGCGCCGTCGAGGCCCGTCAAGAAAAAGAGGATGGGCAGGGTGGCCGGGTCGCCGCGGGCGGCCGCCACGCGCGCCGTCGGCAGCGGGCACGAAAACCGGGGCGGGCCGCCGTCGGTCGCCAGCAGGCCGGCGGGCGGCGGGTCCGCGGCGGCGGCGGCGGCGCCGAGCAGGGCGGCGAGAGGGGGGGGGAGGAAGGAAGGGGGGGCTGCAGAGGGAGGGAGCGCCGTGGCCGCGCGTGGGCCGCGGGCGGTCGCGCGGCTGGCGGCGCCTCGGTCCCCTCAATTGCCGCCACGCGACCGCCAATGCGCTTCCACCAATGCACCCACACGACCTCCACTCGCCACACACCGTACGCGTCCGTGGCCGCCGCGCTAGCGCCGCGCGGCGTGCGCCGCGCGCGCCGCGGGCCGGCCATTAGCCATGAAGCGGGCGCGCGAGTCGCGCACGGCGCCAGGGACCGCATTGGGGGGTGTGGGGGCGCGAGGCCGGGGAAGGAGAGTGGGGTCTCGTGCTGAGCCGCACTCGCTCCACCATGGCGTCCCCCGCCCCCTCCTCCACGCACCCGCCCGACCTGTCGGGCTACTGGCGCACGGTCAAGGTGGAGGGGCTGGACGGGTTTCTCAAGGCAAGGGATTGGGATGGTGGTGGTGGGGTGGTGTGGGGGCGCTCGCGCGCCGTCGCGCGCCTCGCAGCGACGGCCGCTCATCGAGCGCGTCCCGGCGGGACCGGCGCCCGGGCGGGCCGCTTCGCGCACCCGCAGGCGGCGTCCCGCGGACGGCATCGCGCCCACCCTTCTCCCTCTCCCCTCTTTTTCCCAGGAAGCCGGCTACCCGTGGGCCATGCGCCGGCTCGCCCTCGAAACGGCCACCAAATCGACGGACATCGTGTCCCAGCGCGGCGCCTCGCTGCGCGTGACGACGGTCAACGCACGCGGCGCGTGGGCGCGCGCGCTGCCCGCGGGGCGCGAGGTCGTGCAGCGGGATGCGGAAGGGCGGCTGGTGCGCACGCGGTGCGCGTGGGACGGGCCCGTGCACAAGGCGACGCACGCGGCGCTCGACGGCGGCCGCGTGCTCGACTCGTGGCGGCACGCCGACGGCGGGTTGATGCTGGTTAGGTCGGCCCTGAGGAGCGGGGTGGGCCCTGACGCGGCAACGCGCGAGCCCGCGGTCGCCCTGTGGTTTCTCGAGGCGGTCGCCGTGCCGCCCGTGCGGCGGCTGTGCGGGCTGGCGACGCTCGCGCTGCCCCTGGCGCGCGACGCGGCCCGCATTGCGCGCGCGTGCGACCGCGACACGGCGGGGCTTCAATCCCTGGCCCGCCGCAAAACGCGGTGGGAGACGCCGGCCGACGTGTTTTCTGCTCGCGCGGGGCGCGCGTCGGGCGCCGCGTCGCCAACGGCGTCGGTTTCACGATCGGGATCGCCGTCGCGTGGCGCCCGGCGCACGACTGCCGGCTCCAGCGACGCGGAAGCCTGGGCGCGCCGCCTGGCCTCGGCGCGCGGCGGCGGGTCGACCGACTCGGACGCCCTGGCCGCCGCCAGCGTGGGGGCGGGGCCAGGGTCGTCCGTCGCCGGCGCCGCCGGCGGCAGCAGCGTGGGAGGCCGGTGGGCGCCGCCCCCGCGGCTGCAGCCCCCGCGAGGGGACGCCCCCTCCCCCGCCGCCCGCGCCTCTGCCCCCACGTCGCGAGAATCCGCCTTCCTGCACCGTCTCGCCGAGTACGCGGACAACCGGTCGCTCACGTCGGTCGTCCCGGTCGACGACCCGCTCGCTGCGGCGGCCGAGCCCGAACTGCTCGAGATGTCGCCCGACCAGGCGGAAGCGACGCAGCTCAAACTGTCGGAACTGGCGCGCGCTGTCCGCCGGGCGACGCCGCGGCGGGCGGCGGCCGACGCGGGGGCCGACTGCGGGTGCTGCACCGTGACGCTCAACGCGGCGACCGTGCCGGCTTATTGCCGGGCGTGGGACGCGCTGGATTGATGATGCACGAGTATGTGGTCTGTCGATGAGGAGGGGCGGCGTGACGCTGGTTTCGAGGTGTGTGTGTAGAGGTCGCTGCGGCCAGCATGCGGCGACCGCGCCGCCGCGCTCCCCTCTTCCACTCCCGGCCCGCCGCGCCCGGCGAGCGCGCGCGCCGTCAGCCCCTCCCCCTCTTCCGCATGTCGGACCTGGACGCCGTCTTCCGCGCGGTCAACGCGTCGGGCACCGGTGCGGTCACGCCCGCCGAGGTGCAGGCCGCCCTGGCGCTCGGCGGCCTCACATTCTCGTTGCAAGCATGCGCCCAGCTGGTGCGTCTGCACGACGGCGACCGGGACGGGCGGGTCGACCGCGCCGAGTTTGGCGCGCTCCACGCGTTTCTTGACGGCCTCGCGACCGCGCACGCGGCCACAGCGAGCGGTGGCTCGGTCGATCGGGCCACCGTGGCATCCTTGCTGACCTCTGCCGGCCTCTCCGTCGACGCGCCCCCGCTCGACGCCGCCTTTGCGGCCTTTGACGCCGACCGCGACGGCCGGCTGGATGCCACGGAATTCGTGGGGCTCGCCGCCTTTCTCAAGGCGGCGCGCGCCGCGTTTGCCGCGTTTGGGCCGCAGGGCGGAGGTGGAGGGGGTGGTGGGAGCGGCGGCGTCGTGACGCTCACGCTCGATCAGTGTGCGTCGCTGTGGTGGGGGCGCGGCGGGCGGGAGGGTGGAGGAGGCGATGCATCGACCCCGATCCCCATGTCGCAGTCATTTACGCGGCGTCGGCGTGCCGGTAGTGCCGCGTGCGTCGGCGCCCGCGGCGCACACCCGCGCCCGCCCACCCGCGCCTCCCCGTCGTCCCCACTGCATGCTCGCGTCTCTGCGTTCGCGCCCGCCGCGGCCGCCCCCTCCCCGGCGCGCTGGGCGGCCCGCCAGCGCGGCGCCCCGCGCGCGCGCAGGCGCCCTCCTTGCCGCCGCCGCCCTGCCCCCCTCTGGCCCCTGCTGCGACGTCAGCTTTGTGCGCGTTGCGCTGCACCCAACCGCGGCGACCCCTCGCCCCGCTCTGCTCTCGCGTCTTGCGCTCGCCGCGCTCGCGACGACCGCCGCCTGCGCGTGCGACGTTTTTGGCGCGCTCCTGGCCGCGTACGCGGGCGCGGCGTCGCTGGCCGCGTCGGCGACCGCGGCATCGGCTGCGCGCGCTGGGTCGACGCGCGTCGCGGCGACCGCCGTCGGGGTGATCGCTGCGGCTGCGGTCGGCCTGGCCAAGATCCTCTGCGCCCAGGCCTCCT